>Ga0115571_1001168_pt1 | contig 18765 bp, 19 predicted proteins | sample COGITO_mtgs_1205_FD_87293 | JGI IMG/M metagenome (GOLD analysis project Ga0115571, IMG submission 87293) | Pelagic marine microbial communities from North Sea - COGITO_mtgs_120531 | ecosystem: Environmental > Aquatic > Marine > Epipelagic | place: Germany:Helgoland, sampling site Kabeltonne...
GAACCGCCAATGCCTGTCCAAGCGGAACCGTTCCACCCGAAATATAATGTTGTGTCTGTTTCATAAATAATCTCACCAGCGGAAGGGCTTCCGGGGCGAGAAGAAGAAGTAACAACAGTTACGTGCTTAACCGCTGTGTTGTCGTGAGTGTTCGGCTCGTCAAAGTCTCGTGCCGAAACACCATGCTGCACTGGGCTTCCAGCGTCATGCGCCTGACCAGTAGTTCCATCAACTCCACGAACTATTGTTACAGTAAGACCCGACCTCCCGGTAACCGTAACAACCTCTTCTGTTGCTAAATCAGAGTCAATGATTAGCGTGTAGGGAAAACTTGACGGCCAACCGCTTACAGCGACAACCCCCATTGTTACTGCAGTGCTAGTAATAGAAGAGGAAAGAGTGGTCCTCGCTGCTATACTAGAGTAATACCTTCTAGCCATTTTTTATTCCTTTACCTAGTGTAATGCGAACGGACAGGGAAAGCGGACTGCATTCCCTTTACTTCTTCTGCTAGTCTTACTTGATACATTTGCAAAAGGAAGCGGGACAACGCACTAGACGAACCAATAGGTCGCTGTCCTGCGGAGAAGTCTGCTTGTGCAGAGTCACCGCTTGCTTGAGCAGAGTCAAAGAACGGAACCAGCCGGTAAGCGGCACCGAAACGAACAAGGTCTTCGCAAGAGTTAGGTAACCCAGTTACCGTATTGAAGACATCTGAATCGTTTACTAAAGGTGAAGGTTCTTTTGTGAAAGTTATTTTCATTGGACGACCGGGTACGATAGAATCGTACACGCTCAAAGACACGCCACTTGAATATGATCCTGTTGCGGCATGCCTGTCCACGCGGAAACGACGCACAGGTAGCCATTCTTTAGAAGGCCCCGTTGTCTGCCACGATACTTGAAGAATGTCAAGGGCACCAACAGGCAACTCGTAAGTTGTCACTGCCGGGTTAAAAGTTATTTCAGTGGTTCCCACAGCAAACAGTTCCGGGTACACGGCTATGATTGCATCGTTTAACGCTTGACTTACGGTTTTGCGTGGAAACATTGGTGACGAAGTAACCATGCTACCTGACGTGTGTGATGCCGCAGTGGAAGAACGGTAACCCCTGCCGTAAGGCGGGATAGTTACTGTGCCTGTCTGCTGATCTACGCTATCTATCCAAATGAGTTCGTTGCCGACCTCAGCGGTACCTCGAGAGATCGAAGTAACGTCGTTAACAATCATTGTTGTTGCTGTGGATGTAGTGTCGGCAGTAAGGTGGGTTACTTGATCTTGTTGTTTTGTGTATCCCTGCAAGTGCAGGAGAGTGTCGTCAATCATTTCGTTAAATGTTGTCATGCTGCACTCACATTAACAAACTTAGCAGCGTTCTTGTTGACAACCATTTTAGCGGGAGGATCAACGTCAGCATTGTATGGACGACCTAGTAGCCGTGATGCCGATTCCGCTTCACGTACTTTAGTGATCGTTGTTCCTTCTGGCTGTATACCATTCACCCTAGCCGACTGATAAGCAGACAGTTCCTTCTTAACATCAGTGGAGAAAGGGTTGTTCATGGTTGCAGCGACACGGACGTTAGCGTCCTGAAGACACTGAGCATAACTCTCATGGTCTTTTGTTTTACATCCAGTTCTACAATTCATGTTATTCCTTAAAGGGTTTCTATAGTAATTAAGTTGGCGTAGCCAGCGTTCGTAACAGCCGTTACCTCTTCAGGGCTAAGCACATGCCTGTGCCCACCAGCAAAATAGTAGTCAGCGGTGAGGGTGTCCTCTTGGGAAACAAAGTCCACAAGAACCCCAGTTGTCCCGTTAATAATCAGCGAAATACCGGAGGTTATGCTGTACCTTCTCAACAACCTGTCCTCGGTGTACGTGTACTGCACGGTTGGTAGGTCAAGCACGTTTAACGGCTCATACAGCGACGCTGAGAGGTTTACAGCCCCACTTAGGGGTCTAGGAGCGGTAACAATAACACTACGCACAACGGCCGTCATATTGGCTTCTGCGGACATTTCCAATTCAGTAAAGAAAATGCGACTTGAGGTTGCCGTCATGTTGGATTGACCCGCAACAAGAGAAGCAGCAGCGTTAGAAATATTAGTCAAAACAGTCATGTCAACTTCAGCAGACATCACGGAAGCCGACACGTTACCAATAGTAACCGTGGCTGTCATTCCAGAAGCACCCGACAAAGCGGACGTTGCAAGAAGAGTAGCGTTAGCCAAACTTACCATGTTCGATGCGGCACTAAAATCTGCTACACCGTCAACAATCTGAGGAAACCCCAGACCAAATACAACGCCCTCAGTTACGTCTAGCATTAGGACAGCGTAATGTCAATTGCACCCGAAGCGAACTGCACCGTGTCACCAGCAGTCACCGTGCGAGGAGAAGTCAAAGCCCCATAAAGCAGTCGCTTAGGTGAGCCAGCAGAGTCATAAATTTCAATACCAACCACGGTAGCAGCAGGCATACCAGTAAACGAAATAGCACCACTGTTTTCAATAGCACCACTAGAAGCAGCACTAAAAGTAATAGTTTGAGCAACGTACGAACCACCAGTAACTTCAGTACCAGCACTAGCATCACTGCCATTGGCTGTCATCAAGCGAAGTTTAATAGCGCCAGTAACGCTGTAAGTAGAAGTACCGACAAGCGCATCAAGAAGTTGATTCTCAATAATGTCAGGAAGATTATCAGCCATAGCAAGATCCTTAAAATAGTTTCAAAATGTGGGAGGGGGACACCCCGAAAGGTGCCCCCCGAACATCACTTACGCAATGCTTGAAGAAGTTTCAATCCGACGCAAGGAATCTTGACGGTAGATTGACCAGCCCTGCAGGCTGTACCAGCCGATAGGCCGTGCCCGCATCAACTTGTCCACAATTGGACCCTGAACGATACCCGGCTCAACAGCGGTAGCCTCAGCGAGTGCTTGCTGTCCAGCAATGATCGAACGGTAAACGTTGATGGAAGCAGCGCCATCTGCAGCAACAGTTGCGCGTGGGGTCTCCACGACATATGCTCCACCATAAACGCCGGTCGTGGCGTTAAGGACGTTGCCTACGTTAGGATCAGTGTACTTGCGGATGTCCTCAAAGGACAACGCGCCAGTCTCTGAACGAAGGTCGTATGCAACTTCTGGGTGCATGTATGCTGCGTACAGCATTCCTTCACGAGGAACAGAGTTACCTGCCCGCATCTTGGAAACCGACTTGCGGATCAAAGATCCGGTCATCACGTCTGCAGCAACAATCTCGTTTGTTGCGGTAGCGTCTCCACCGTAGAACACGTTGGTTCCACCGTTAAGAACAGCAACAACAACAGTGTCAATTGAATCGGCCATGTTGTATGCAACAAGGTTAGCGATTGCTGGGTCAACGTCGGAGAAAGCAAATTCTCCCAGTTTCTTTGTTTCCAGAACAACGTTGCCGTACTCAGCAAGAGTAACAGTTACGTTGTTCGTGTTAGCGATAGCAACAGCGTCAGGATCAGTCGTCTCTGTAAGAGTCGATGTCGCTGCAGCCATGTCCTGATACAGCGAAAATACTACGCTGGAACCGGGCATTGCTTGCTGTACTGGACGCTTGTCCGCAAGGTTGCGGAACAAAGGTTGCGAACGTAGAGCGAACTCTACATATCGGTCATACGCCGCTTGGACCAAGTTGGCCATAGCGGTTGTGTCTGTATAAGCGTTAGCCATTGTGCGATTTCACCTCCAAGGTGAATAGATTTAATGAATGTTTTAGTTAATCAAACAACCTGCGGTCCATGAGCACTACCAAATAAGACCTTGTTTAGTTCTTCGGGTGACTGAGCCGCACGGATGCGAGCATCCAGTTGGTCAACGTCCCCATCGAACACTTGTCCAGATTGTTGCGTTGAAGAAATTCTATTCAACGCTTGCATATCTGCGGCATCAACCGCTGGTTCCTGATTTTCTTCGGAAGGTGCAGCACCAAACAAGTCGGCGTATTCTGCAATCCAATTTTCCACATCCTCAGGGGATGTAACATCAGAAGGGATCAACTTAGAAAGTTTATCAGGCAATCCCTTCGACGTAATAATATCTTTAACAGTACGATCACGAGACGAGTTCAACATTTCGTCTAGTTTACCGGACATTTCCTTGTTGCGTTTTTGCTCCGCGCGAAGCGCCTTACGCAACTCTTTCATGCCAGTGCTGTCATTCGTTGTATCTGTATCGTCATCGTCCCAGTCGTAATCAGACATTATTTACTCCCTTACTATTCATTGATAGGTTATCGCCACCCACTTCAAATCCTAGGGGAAGGAAAAGAAGGCTGTGACTATCGGACTTTATACACCAACGGGGCCGATAGATCCGTCTAGTGGTGGACATGGAGGGAATCGAACCCTCGTCTCCTGCTGGCTCCCTTATAGGGCTTTACAGCAAGGCTTTCCATTCACGCCCTTATTCAGTTATATAGTGTTGACGTTCTTTAAGGACTCCCTGTTGAAACCAGAAGACCCACCAAACCTTGCACGTTCACGAGACTGCAAGTTCTTTACTTTCTTTTTTGCCGTAGCGTCCGCATCCATAGAAGCAAGCAACGCTTCACTGTCCGAAAGTTCCATACGGTCAATGTTTGCAAGACGTGAAGTAGCATCTCTAACCTCCACGCCCTTGACAAGATCCCTGTTTAATGCGTTCATGTTTATGTCTTGATCGTTTGCAAGACCACTAACAGATTCGGCAGCAGAAACATCAAGATCAAGACCTGCTATTTTCCCAAAGCCACCAACAATAGCAGCATTAGCAAGAGTGTTAATTTTGTTTTGACTACGTACAGGATCAAGAGCGTACTCAACCAAAGACGTAGCATCAATGTTGTAGAATCTTTGTAAAGAATTACGAACCTCTTGAGGAGTATCAGCAACAACACGCTGAGCATCCCCAATGCGGCCTCTTACTTCTTCAACAGATACGCTATAATCACCAACAAGTTCAGCAATAGAATCGTACTCGCTTTGGCTGCCATCAGCACCAAGGTAATCCCTAAGACCGGCTTCGTTAAAAGCCCTGCGGTAATCAGTTTCAAGATTCAAATACTCTGCCTCGTTACGCACGTCCGTGTTTCCACGACCCTGCAAAGCAACTAAGCCCTTAAATCGAGTCTTATACTCGTTAGTTTGACGTATCTTCTCAGCCAAGTAATCCTGATTAGTTGAATCTTGAACCATCGCCTCTATCTGCCCAGCCAAAGAACCCATGTTGTATTGAGTTAGTAGTGTTCTAAGAAACGCTTTAGCAGAACGTTGCTCTGAAAGTTTCTTTGCTGCCGCCTCGCTTTTGTCTTGAGCGGCCCTGTTAGCAAAATATATTTCTTCAGGAGTAGAACCGGACTCAGTACTACTACTAACACCACTAAGAAAACCCGGACCGGGTTCTGCGCTTGCTTGAGGCTGTGGGCCTCTACCCACATTGTTGTTGGCTGCTTCTATAGCCTTTAACTGCTCCCATTGTCTTTCCGTAATTGCGCTTATATCTTCACCAGCGTTAAGCCTACGCTCTGCTTCTTGAATACTTATAGCCATTCAAATCACCTCAACCCAAACATCTGAAGTATATTCATACCAGCACTCGTGTACTCATCCAAAGCATTATCAGTCGCATCCCAACGCTCATCCTTGCGAATCATCTTCTTAAACTCATACATGGGAACAACACCCGGCTTCCCATCAGCACCAACACCCTGCAAACCCTTTTGCAACAACGTGTCATTTAAGTCAAGTGACTCAGGATCAACCTCTAAAAGATTAGCCATCTGTTGCTTGTAAGGTGAAGCAATGTCTGAAGGATCTTGACCAGCCTGAATTTGTTCCGCCCAAGCAGGATACGTACCAACCATGTACTGATTCCTTAACTGCTGTTTAACATCATCCTCAGTCAAATCACCAGCAGCAACTTGTTGAACGTATTTATTAACAGCATCATCGCTAAGACCCAGACCATTTGTTCTAGACCAATCAGCAATCGTAGATTGAAACTTACCAGCAGCACCACTAAACACACCGTTCTGAGCATTAACATACTCAGCCATTGCGTTAGTAGCCTCCGCTTGATTCCAAGCAGAACGACGAGCGTTAATAGCAAACTCACGCAACTGATCGTCTGACATGACTGCGCCAGCCTGAGCAGCAGCATCCCGATACACTTCTACAGCAGAACTTACAGTCTCTGCCCACAGACCGGGGTTTTGTGCCTCAAAATTCATGTCCTTAATAGCGACATCTTTGTACTTCATCATCCAAGGCTGCGAAGCCATTCTAATAGCAGCAGCGTCTTCGCTAAAGCCAGTAGGATCATTTATGTATTCTTCATTTAGCGTATTAAAAAATTGAAAAAACGCTTGAGCCTCGGGATCTTCAGAGTTTTCTAAAGTTGTTAGCAAAGCATAAGCCATGTCAAGAGAAGAAGCGACACTTTCAGGTGCTTCTTCCTTAAACGCGCGACGCTCTTTCTTGGACACCTTGCCGTTATCGTTAATGTCCATTAACTTTTCTTTAGCAGTCAAATCGTTAGGAGCCATCAGGTCTCATCTCTAGGGCTTTAGCAAAAACGCCCATCATCTTGGTGGCCTTACTGTACTCTTCAGCCTCTGGACCTTTCATCAAAGATTCACGCATAATGTTTTGGCGACCCTCGGCAGTCAACCCAGCCTTAGTAACATTCTTACCCGTTGACGGAGTGCTAATCGTAGGCTGTGCTTTTTCCTGCTTGCGGATTTTTTTAAGCACTTCTTCAAACTCGCTGTCTTCAATACCACGACCAAGAACAGTAGAAGCCACAGCATTAGCAGCCTCCCTCAGGTCGTACTCGTTGGCAAGAGTAACAGAAGAGGTAGGTCCAGTGTATCCACCACCTTCACTTCTTGGCTTGTTACCTTTTGAATACCAATCAAACCATTTATCGTAAGGCATAGCGTCATTGCCTAAGCGTCTGGCATAGCCATTATACAGATTAAAAGGCATTTCCAAAGCCGCCACAACGCTAGTAGGTTGATCTTTTTGGGCTTTGCTAATAAAATTACCTTGATAAAGAGACTCAACAATAGCATTGTAAGAAGGGTTTCGAGTAGCAGCCGCTGCTTCAAGTTCCAGTTGCATTTGGTCAAGAGTCATCTCAGTTTTTTTACCCCTAGGGCCAGATACCCATATGGGCGTTTGACTACCTGTGTTACTCTCACCGTGAATTTGGGCAATAAACGAATCAGTACTTGTCACTTCACCGGGTCTTGAACCGGGTTCAACCATTAGATCTCCCTAAAATCATCAGAGGCAAAATACTGATCGTAAAAATCAGCAAAACCAATGTCTTCTTGCCTAAACTGAAAAGCAGCAGCGTAGCCAATATCCTTGATATTTTTTCTTACATCATCATCGTCTGGGTTCTTGCGAAGTTCTTGAACAATCGCCTCACGTATTTTTAGATAATCTGAAATCTTTTCAACTGTAGAATCTTCTTCGACAAGATCACGATTCTCCACAATCTTTCTTGCGCCAGCAATAAAAACAGGCAACTTCTGCTCGTAAGATTCTTTTTCTAAATTCCAAGCAGGATACCTTACCGTAAGATCTTGTTCAAAATTATACAAAATATCCACAAAAGGTTTAGCGTCGTTAACTTGAAGGCTAGAAAGACCGCGCTTAATTAGTTCTTCATCAATCGCGTCTCTAACTTTTCTCCACTCACGCCAACCATCAGCAATCTCGTTCTTTTGATTAACATTACTAGGCTTAAGTTTACCTCGGATTTTTTTCCCGCCAATTTCAGTAGAAGAGTATTCACCCATAACAGCGAAAGAAAAAGGATCATCGAACGAACCCATATTACCGAACATGCCAACAAGTTCCGGGTCCATCTGATTTAACTCTTCAACAAGGTCTTTGTTCTTAGTAATACGATTCCAAGTAGTAAGATTTGGTTGCAACTTTGTTTCGGTGTTGCTAGTTGAGCGAGTAATTGCATCGTAGTCGCTACCAAATTCTTTAGTAAATCGTTCCAGTTTTCTGTCATAAGGGATAGAAGTGTCATCAATTAGTTCATTCCACTTGTCACGCGCCAGCCGGTTAGGAGACTCGTAACTAGACTGTGTAAACGCGATACCTGCTGCAAGAATTTGCCATCTCCAAAACTTGTTTACCTTTTTTTCAATGGCCTTGAAATCTTTGTCATTAAGACTGCGGTCTTCAAGTTGTGCCTTAATGTAAGAATCTTGCATAATCTGATTATACAAAGTCAAGTATGCGCTATCAGAAGAATCACCTGCATACATTTGTTTTACCCTACGAACAATTGTAGGTGACATTGCGTCAACAATATCTGCGTTAGCACTTCCGCTGGGAACAACTTGCCGATACAACTCTTCACCAAACAAGTTCTTCAACAGTTCTTGATCTTCAGGCTTTCCGCGCAAAAGAAGAGAAACGGGGATCTGAGTCATTGGCCCTACACCAGCAAACCAAGGCTCACCACCGGGAAAGATAACATTGAAACCTGACTGGCGTGTTCTTAACGACTCGCCCGGAGTAAAAGGACCAAAGTCTTTCCGAAGAAAATTAGCAACAGGCTCAGGCCAAACAATAAAATTATTCTCATCCCGAAGCATACTTGATTTGTTGACTTGCTCGCCGTCTTCATCAACAACCATGCCCATACTGTTCGGAATGTTCCAAAGGATATTACCGGCACCAAGAATCGCGGGATTCTGATACGTAATACGACCCCAAGTGCGAATGCTGTTTTCCCAAGCAGGGAAGAAAGGAGAAACAAAACGAAGAAGTTCCGCAGCATTGGACAACTCTTCAATAGTGTACATTGTGTCTTTAGTCGCACGTAGAGCATCGCTGTGAGCCGACTTGTTAATACCAGCCTTGACTGAGGCCAAACCTACGTCTTGCCCTTGACCAAGTGCAATTTCGTATAGTTCTTTTTGGCGAGCGTTGTACATGTTCTTGTAGAAAGGATGACGAAGGAGATTGTTTTCAGGAATAGTACCAAGCCATTTCATTGCCCAGTCAGGAACCCCTTTAGCAAAACCCATGATTTCTTTTAACGTCCCCATGCCACCTTGTTCAGCCTGACGACCCATAATAATTGGAAGTTCTGAAACTTTTGATGGGGCAACAGCATTAACTTCGCTAGTCTTTAACTGCTTACCTGAAGACTGCCTTTCAATAACAAGTTTGCGAAGCGCACTACCTGCGGGAACTTCCGTTTCTATTGCGTCAAGAGCGTCTTGTATCATTGCGCTTCTGTCGTCTTGAACACGCTCTCCAGATTTGCCGTACCGTGCTGAAAAAACTTCTTCGTAATACCGCGATCCTTCGGGAGTCTTAAACCAACGGTCAATAGCGTTGAAGTCTGCGTCTCTAAGGATTAGTTTTGCAAGCGGATCATCAATATAACGACGGTTAATTAATTGAGTATAGTACTCCCAGTAATCTAACATTCCATCCGCGTCAAGATCCATAGGTATCATTTCCCTAAAAGACGGATCTCCTTCAAGTTTAGCCATTGCTCTTTGACTAGCGTTTTCAAACACCGTTCGCTGCGTTTTATCCGAAGAAGAATTTATGCGAGCCAGCACTCCTTGAGCACCTTGAAAAGCACCATCGTATTTTTCATCACCTAATACGTTAGGTTGTTCGCCACCCTTTACGCGAGTATCATTAATGCGCCTAGTTTCAGCAGCGGCTTCCCCAAGTTCTACTTGAGTCGCCCTAACCAGTTCTAAATCTTTGTCTATCTCTGCTTGGATTCTTTTTGTCTCGGCACTTTCTTTTCCTTGACCAATTTTTTTTCTTTCCGCAAGAAGCATTAATTCGTTCTCACGTAAAACGCTACGAATGTCTTCTAAGTCCTTAGAAACTTTTCTTTCAATTTTTAAGCCACGCTTCATTCCCATGTAACGTTTCGAATTAGCAAAACTATGCCCGATTGCTTTAGGGTTTGTTGCTACCATGCCCATGACGGCTGCGGAACGCAGGAATCCTTCAACAATGTTACGTTGAGTGTAACCAAGGCGCAGCAAAACGCTAATTTTCCACAGGGAGTTTATGGAATCAAGACCTTGGGTTACTTCTCCCGCTCTAAGAAGGGTTTTGTTTTGACGAATAACTTTAGTAAAAAGTTTAGTGTCAAGCATTGGTATTGCGTTACCAACTTCAGCATAAAAAGAAGGTAACACAATAATTTCTTCTGGGCTTGTTCGCGTAGCGTCGTAATGAAACTTTGTAGGGGTGGCACGGGAGGCATCTAAAGCCTCTGCTCTTTTTCGGTTAAACTTTTTGTAAAGACCCATGGCCCCTTCGGCGGTCATGTTTTGATCTTTAGCGACCGCTACAATAAAAGCCTCTTCCATTCTACGTAAAACGGATTCTTTATCAGCGGCTGTTCTCGCTCCAACAAACTCATTAAAGTATTTTGCAGACGTGTCTGGATCAATTTTAGATTTACGCAACCAGTTTTTTACTTCTTTAATTCCACTGCTTGCGTCATCTTTTAACATAACAATTCCATTAGGGGAGCCTTGACCCGCCCAGCGAACTATAGTTACAGGGCGTGATCCTGAAAACTTTTGTATAGTGTCATAAACAAAATGCCCAGAAAGATCTTTGCCATCCGTTTTTCTTCCAGTGGCAAACCCAGCATCCGACTTACCAGTCCGGTAAGCGTTTGCTGCTCTTACACTTCTTGCTGAAAGCCTAGAACCTCCACGCGAAATCATTGCTCCAGAAAGTGAGCGCGGGTCAATGGCACCTTCTTCAGCAATCCTAATGAGTTGTTCAGCGTGAGTTACTTGCTCGTTAGTTAGTTTTGGGAAGTTCCCGTTAGGTACTTCTACTTTATTTGCGGTTGCAATAGCGTCACCTAGAAGGTCAACCCCATTTGCCCTAGCCAAATCGTCGTAAAGCAATATCCCCGCATCGTCAGTTAGTTGACTTAACTTAAGCCAAGAAGGTTGATGCCCAGCCATAGCATTAACAACCAATGCCGACCTAACCGCTCCCACTTCTTCTAAGTTAGTTCTTTCTCCAAGGAACTTAGTAATGACTGATCCGCGTCCTTTGTTTTCGCCAACAGCCCAAACGTGGCTACCCAGACTGGAGGCATTACCCTCCATTGCCGCAATAAGGTTTTCACCTTCAGCGGTAAGGCGACCGGAAGCGCGAGCGCCTTCAACACCCAACTCTTCGATTAGCAAAGCGTTGCTGTCTAAACGCCCAGCAAATCCATTAACTTGTTCAGTCTTACGTAATGCCTGATTAGTGAGACCACCAAACTTGGTTCCTTTAGCGCCAAGACGCAGCCACATGGAACCGCCACCAGCAAGGATGGTTGGGTCGGCTGCGATAAGCCAAGCAGCATCAAGACCACCGGAGGCATACTGTCCTACGCCACTACCAAAAGCCTTATCTAATTCTTCTTCGTTTAATACATCAAAGTCTTTGTTTTGAGCAATGTTATCCGTGTCGAGTTGTGCAGCACCAAGACTAATAAGGCTGAAAGGAAGCATGAGGATATCCCCCGCTTCCTCTTCTCCTCTTTCGAGTCGCCCTGCGGTTTGCCCCATAGAAGCAACAAACGCTTGACCAAAAGAAACATCATGGGACTGATCCCATGTTAAAGTTTGTATACCACCCGGCATCCACGAAACAAGAGCAGAACCAAGGTGGTTCATTTGCTCGCTGCCCCAGTTCATTGCGTCAATAGCCGCTTCACCCGCAGTTAAAGGAACATTTATGGCTGATCCAAGAGTGTTTCTGTAAAGGTCAGAAGCGTAAGGAACATCAGTAAGCCACTGTTCCGAATCCCCGCGAAGAAGCCCACCCATATCGTCAGGAACAATGTTGTCCATTAGATTCATAAACCCACCAAGAATAGAATTATCTTGGTTTTTTTGTGGAACGCTATCTTCCATTTTATCAAGGTTTGGTCGGGCTATGGGAAAATTTTCGTCAAAGTCTTTAGGTTCCGTAAGGTTGACAGGGGGAGTGGTACGCGCTATAGGAGCGTTATAACCAAAAGTCCAGTCAATGGCGTTTTTAGACTTTTTGTAATTTTTACCCGGACCTTCCTTTTTCCCGTCATCCGAAGGAGCGATGGAATCAAAAGACATTACAGACCGCTCCTATCAGAAGTAATAGCCTGAAGAAAAACATCACGATCTTTCTCAGACTCCCAGTTAACGTTACTCAAACCCCACACTAAACCTACATTTTCCGCACCCATTACTTGCACTACAGCCGCAATGTTTCCCTTAAGCGGAATCATCCAACACCTTGAACATTTCTTAAATGACGAACAAAACGTTTGAACGCCGCTGGAGTGTTTTCTTCTTCCGCCATCTTCATCAAGTCAGGAAGGTATTTGCCAATCGCCGCAGCGTCAGCAGCAGCCATCTCCGAAGAGTTGGGCTGGGCAGGTGCCCCGGCACCGGGACCAAAGTTTGCACCTGCAGTAACAGGTTCGTCAGGGCGTTTAGTTTCACTAAACAACGGGTCCCCTCCGCTCATAGCACCCATTGGTCCTTCTTTAGGTGCGGAAGAAGCGCCCTTAGATTTTGGGGCAGCAGCCATTCTTGCGCCTTCTTGTATTTGCATAAAGTCTTTGTTCTCTCCGTAGCCCATGCCAGTCATCTGCGCGTTCACCTGCGCAGGTCCGCCGTCAGTTCTTCGACTAAGTTTACCGGGACCAGACACCATCGCTGGACTACTTGGCTTCCTGTAACCACCATGTTGATTAGCCATTACCTTCTCCGAACTCTTTCTCCATAAGGAAAATTACGTTAGGGTCAATGAGTTCTTTAGAGGGGCGGTTACCCGGCTCTTCCTCTTCCTCATCTTCCTCTTCTTCATTTTGGTCAATCTCGTCTTGCATGAAACCGTACTGGACTAGCGTTGAAACACTATCGTCAAGTAGGCCCTTCATGCGTCGCGTCATGTCGTCAGCAACATCGGGGGACCAAGAAACCCCGTCGGCTACAATAGCCAAAGACAAATCAAGGAAGTTGATGTGAACGCCTATATTATTTCGTATCATTTCCAGCAACTCCCTTGATCGTCTTCTTTGGTTAAATTATTACTTAGTTCCCGTACCTGAACCTTTGGTACCTTTTCCACCGGGAGCGCCGAACTTAATCTTGTCCCAGTCGTTACTCTTTGAACCGGGCATGCCCTGTATCGGTTGCGATACGTTAGGCTTCCCATGTGTTCCTTTATTTGGTTGTGGCATTACCACTCCTTACCATTTGGTTTTATCCGCCCAATAAGCGGCTGACATTTTACCTTTAGATATGTTCTTTGCGTGACGGGCTTTGAAAGAAGCCTGCCTTGCTGTGGGTTTCTTATCCCCAGTCACACCCTGCTGACCGAAGCGGATAGTTTTAATCTTATCCCCTTCTTTGGCAACAACAACATGTGACTTCTTTGGGTGACTAGGAGTTTTCTTTGGCTTATTAAAACCAGAAACTCCGGCACGTTCAAGGCGAGGATCTTTCTTAGAAGGCATTACTTCTTCTTTCTTTTTAACTTGCGGTTGGCATCCACTTGCCATCTCTATTTTGTTTTACTCGTCGCCATCGCCCTAAATAAAACATCTCGTGATACAGTTTGCCTTGCGCGTCGTATGAAGATCTCGGCTTAGTGCTGTCTTTAGAAGTATCCTTGATAAGCGGTTTGAGTTTTGGGTCTGGCTTAGCGGTCGTTGTTTTAACATCCTTGGCTTTGGAAGATTTTCTTTTCGCGGTATCCGCTTTCCTAGCCTTATCTATGGCTATCTTCTTCGCTTCTGCTTTGGCTTTAGAGGCTGCTTTTTCTTTCGCTGCTGCTGCTGCCTTTGCCTTTGCTTGAGCGGGAGTCACCCCACCACCACTGCTAGGGGAAGCGGCCTTCTTGGCAGTTCTGGAAGTAACGCGCTTACCGTCTTTATAGACAGCCATGTTTCCGCCACCCATGTCAACCTTGCCAGTTAAAGGGTTTCCTTTAGGACCAACCACCTTGCCCTTATGTGGGCCTTCTTTTTTGTGTTTGGTTTTACCAATATCTACAGTCCGCTTTGATGCGGCGGCAGTACCCTTCTTGCCAAGTTCTTTTTTAGACAAGTTGATAGAGTCTTTGCCTTTGAACTTGCCACCTTCAACGTTTGGCCCCGCTTTGGCTACTCTTTTTACGGGCTTTGCCATTTCACTTCCGCCATTCGTTAGCGTTATCTGCCGTAGTAGTTTTAATGTTTGGCATCACTGTTGAATCTTCAGGGTGATTACCGTCCCCACCCATTTTGCTTGTCGTGTCCATCCAGCATCCGCAAGACATGCACATAATAACTCCTTATTAGATTGCTTGCTTGCGCTGAACAGCGGCCTGCAAGTTTGGTTTACCTTTGCTTCCCATTGAAGCCATAAGACTCATAAGGTCAGGGCGGCCACCTTCCGGCATGCCTTGCTGACCCGGTGCCACATCCCTCATGCGACCACTGTCACGAAGACCTCCGGGAAGCCCATCCCCACCAGCCTGCATCATTTCATCAGGGGAGCCTGTTAACATGTCGGCTTCCATTCCTGCTTCTTCCGCTAGTTCTGGTGGGGCGGGTTCTGGTTCTGGCGGCATAAACGCCTGCTCAATTGCTTTTTCGATTGGCGTTCCCTTCTGCCTTGCCGTAATAACGACACTCAATTGCTTGAGTACTTGGGAAACATCTTGACCCTGAGCGGCTAAAGCAGGTATGCTTTGTGCTAGGCCTGATACGGCCTGAAGCATGGAGTCGCGCAGGTTCTCGGTGTCTACCTTCATTGATTCTTCGCTAGCATCTAGTGCGAATGGCATTTGACGGCGAAGAAAATCACGGGAGATCAGTTGATCGCCACGGGCTTGCAGCCCAAAAACAAGAGCACGGTTAGGATCAAGTCCTGCCAGCAAGCCGTATTGGACATCTACAGAGTAGTCGCCCTTAATATCGCGGTCTGGTCGGTACTTTATTTCGTATGGGGCACCATCAGTATTACCGCGAAGAATTTTGGTTTCAGCACCAAACAGTTTCTCGTCAACCATGAACGCTTTGCCGACAATGCCTTCAAGGGCCTTGGCGAACATGGCTTGACCTGTACGGATTTGAGTATCGAAGCCTGACATGAGGGCCTGTACGCCCTTGCCTGTGACTACGGAAGCATCTGTGTTTCCACCACGCACCTCAGGGTAACGTGACCCTTGACGTAGTTCCTGATCCAACACGCCCTGCTGAGCGAACGCGCTTGAAGGAACTTCAATAGGTACCCGGCGAACCTTCTCACCATTGGCTGTGCGGATAACAGAGTCCGAACCAAGGGCTAGTTCCTGCGCGTCAGGAGGAAGAACGATAGGGGCCTGAACGCTCTTCTGTGCAGCCTCAAGGCTGAGTAGCGCGAATCGGGCCTTAGCGACCTGTACAGCCAGCACGTCATCGAACTGACCATGGGTCTCAGTGTCAACACCGGGCCTGCGAACAAACTCTAGGAGGCACTCCCCGATAGGGTTCTTTACCTTTTCAAGAACGATACCGTCACGGGTCGGGCAGAAAATCAGGTCTATCTTAGCGTCGTGGTAGCGGACTACCTCAATCATTTCCATGCCTGTTGACTGCTGCTTTATAACGTTCTCACTGTCAGGGTACATGGCCACAAGTTCATCACGGTTCTTGTAGAACGAGAAATACCCTGCTTTGGTGTTGCCCCAGCGGTCAAACACTGGGTATGCGCCTATGCTGTCAAGGAAAGTAATGCGTGGCATGCGCTCATCCATGTCAATTTCGATCATGGCAGGCACGAAACCGTACGTGAAGTACCTGTCTGTGGCGCTGTACATTTGTGTCTGTACGTTACTAAAGTTAATGTAGCCGTTAACGATACGTGTGCGCTTTTCAGCGAACTCACGTGCCGTGTCTGACACCATTCGTGCGCTTGTGCAGTTGAATGATGGCATTGGGGCTAGCGTTTCTGCTAGATCCCGTGCCGCAACGTCCACCATGTTGGCAACAATGCCCTTGTCGAAGGGGCCATCAGGGAAAAGATCAGGGTAAACGTCCCGCATTCGGCCCTGACGGACAGCAAGAACGTCCTGCATGCGCCCATCTCGTGAAGCAAACTGCGACTTGATGCGGTTATAGTGGGCGCGGATCTCCCGAAGTTGAGGTGACCCGCTCTGTGGGGTCGCGTTGCCGTACTGTTCCATCTGAATCCTTAAGTAGTTGTGAGGGCTAAACACCCATGGGCTTGAATAAGCCCTGAATCTCTGAATCTACAAGACTTACAGTTGTTTGAGTGCTTTTGTCCCACGGTGTAGCGAAACTGTTCTTAACGTGCGATCTCACGTAGTTGGCGTTAGCCACAACCCTGTCCCTGCAGGCAAGTTCCGCAAACCACAGCGCCATCACAATATCTGTCTTCTGAGACTTAGGAGGCGCAGGTGCCCAAGTAACCAACTGCTCTATCATAGACTTTACGGCTTCTGAGTTTTGGCTAGAAGGCAACTCAACCAGTTGATGCTTGTCCTCCCACCCAGAAAACAATGTAGTCATTGACGCTACACCAAAATCCGTGTCATGCTTGTTCGTGCCAGTGAAGTGGGGCCGAATAACGGCACCTCTACTTGCACAAAAATCATTCAACTCCTTATCGTGGACAAGGAATCCTTGGAACCCGTTGCGCTCAATGCGCCATTCTGTTATCTTATACTTTTCCGTGAAGCCTTTAATCATTTCACGCATGGCCTCAGGGGTAATACCCGGCTTATTAAACACGTCAAGGACGTAACGCTTCTGCGTCTTCACATCCAAGCCAATAATTACTGCTGCAGTGTGACCGCTCGTTGCAGGGTCAAGACCCCCAACAATAATAAGGCCATTCATTCCATCAGCCCGCTGGTTAACCATACCCTTAGGTATAGGCCCCGCCATGCGGTTGCCGTTAATCGCAGCCTTGACGGATTCGGGGGAGAACACCGCGTCGTCAGAGACCTGCTGCTGCTGATAGACCATAGCCCAAGCCTTCGGACTTACCCGTCTACGTTTCTTAGCCAAACGAGAACCATCCCACTTAGGGTACAGTCCATCGCCGTCCTGCTCCTGATCGTCAACCTTAACCCCAGCCTCAGGCTGGTTAGTTCTAGGCCAAAGAGTCAGCCATTCTCTTTCTTTTTCCTTGAAGTCAAGGACGGCTGGCATGCTGAGGTACGTCCATGGGCTTTGCTCGTCAGGGTACCGTGAGTCATCCTGCAATTCCCGGTATAAATCCTTGGAGGAAAGGCGAGTCCCCACAACCAGCATAGATCCGTTACTAGAGACACGCGAGATAACCTCGCTTTGAAGCCAGTTAATCTGCTTCTCGTACTCGTGGGCGTTGGTAAGGTCAACAGTATCATCAAGAACAATAAGATCGGCTCTTGCCCCATAAATGTGCCCTCGGATACCCAAGGCTTGAACTGTCGGATCTTTCTCACCACTGTCCCTCGCATTATCAGACACGTAAATCATCGTCTGATTCCACGCCTCAGAGTCCTTATCGAAACCCCCATCAGGGGCGTACGCCGCAATCATCTCATCATACTTAGGATGCGTCAAACGAGTCTTAATCGCGTACAACATCTTCTTAGCCATCTCGGCAGTCTTAGAAACCAAAATAACCCGGATGTTCGGGTCCATACAAATACGGTACACCACGTAGTTGATAGTCACCGAAGTAGTCTTACCATGCTCAGGAGGCATGTTCGTAATAATCAAGTCCTTCTCGCCCTTATGAAAAGCCATAGAAGGATGCAGCCAAGAAGGATCACGGCCCTCAATCAAATCCACCACATTCTGCATGTGAGGAAAAACCGTCGCATCCAAATACTTCTCACTAAACTCAGGAAACGACACACGCGGCCCCTGAGACTCAACCGCGCTAGGCTCAAGAATCCGCAAAGTCTTAATGCGATCCACCGCAATAACAAACTCAGGATCATCCTTACGCCAACGCTCATAAGTAGAACGAGTGCGGCCCACAACCTCCAAAGCAGACTTAACATTCTTGCCACCCTGCATCTGCCTCAACAGTTCCAGTTTAGTGGCCTCAAGTTGCTCCGGGGTAGTCCTAGCCACTAATATTCACCTGCCTCAATAAAGGGTACATAATCATCTGCCGTCAATATATAAACAATCATATTAAAACCTACTGAGGAGGGGACCGAAGGTCCCCGACGAAGTGCTCTTATAGGGGAGGCAAAGCCTCCCCGTCAGGGGAAGTTTCACTTCCCCCAACCGCTCCGCTCCCTAGAGGTCGCGAAGCCCCAAAAGGCGAAGCGAACTCGGTGCCCTCACTCGCTCGTACCTCGCTCGTTCGGTTAACCCCCTACTAATATAGAGGCTAAAAAAAACGATTCCCGGACACCAAAACCCTAAACGTTACACAAACGTTACGTAACAACGATGAAACCGTCCCATAACCGGACAAACAAATATCGCACATCATCAAAACACGGCTATATATATGCCCTATGGGGGGGCTATGTTAACAACCTCCGGGTCAAGTTGTTGAACGTTCAACTAGTTCGCATGTCGCACAAGGTGGTAAGTAGTTGAACACTCAACTAAATCTAGAATGGTTGAATTGTCAATTACTTTTGTTTAAGATTCAACTATATTTCCGTACATATGTGCGCGATCCGTACATATATGTACGCGTTTACATGAATAATATGCACGTATGCACATAGTTTTAC
>Ga0115571_1001169_pt1 | contig 18763 bp, 19 predicted proteins | sample COGITO_mtgs_1205_FD_87293 | JGI IMG/M metagenome (GOLD analysis project Ga0115571, IMG submission 87293) | Pelagic marine microbial communities from North Sea - COGITO_mtgs_120531 | ecosystem: Environmental > Aquatic > Marine > Epipelagic | place: Germany:Helgoland, sampling site Kabeltonne...
CTCCTATTACAACACCACCTCTGTATATACCATTTACCAATTTATCTTTCAGTAACTTCTCGCCAACTGAGGCATAGAGTGTATTCAAAGGTGTTATTGATTTAGCTTCAGATGGGTTTATTTTCTTTCCTACAATTGTTCTATTTATTTCATCCCTTATTTTTTTCTCATTTTCATCATTTTCAACTTTCTCATTTCTGGTAATCTGCATACCATTTTCATTCAGTAGGATGAAACATCCTAAGGATACCTTCTCATCGTTAGGTGAATGGACATTTATTATAGCATCGTTTTTAAATTTAACTATTAAAGGTTTACCTATACTTCTTCTTTCATTTGAATATTTATTACCTACATAGGTGATGTTATCCTCATCTGGAGTATAAGTAAAATCTTTACCATATATCATTTTGTCATTTAATATTTTACTTACCTCCTTTTCCTGTTTTAACTTATTTAATTCTGGTAATTTAACCACATTAAAATTATCTATTACCTCTAAAGATAATATTTTTTCTTCGTTAGTTATAGTATTAACTGGCTCATGGGTTGAAACAAGTGATTCTAATGATAGTCTTTTAAAATTATCTGGGGAACCTATAAATCCTAGGTACCTTAAAGAATTACCTGTAAATAGAGGGGAAAGTCCTTCTGTGGTTATTTCAGACCCTTGTTGTATTATTGTGTCTATACTATTCTCTGGTATAACAGCTATTGCTTGACCTCCAGAATACAATATACATTCTTCTAATAAGGAATCCATTAGACCAACTAGATTATATTCTTCATCCATGTAATCTTTTATAACCTTGATAAGTCTGGCGGATATATTGATTGGAAATTTCTTTTTCTTAAGCCTATAGTTTAATTGTCCCTCTGTGCTGTTTCGTGGGGAGGTTATTAGTCCTATTAAAGACCTAAGTGCTAATTCCAATTCTGGAAAGATTCTTAGATAATCACAACTTGTCTCATTTTTTTTAACTTTATTGTCTTTAGTTTTCTTATCTACGGAACCACCTATCGCTTTATTTACATCATAAGAACCTCCGGTGTTCTTCATTTTAATAATAGCCAGAGTGGACGTTAAGTCATTATTTAACATCTGTTCAACTCTAGATAAATCAACTATTACTTTATCATTCATTTAAAGGTATCCTTTTATGTTAGAAACGGAATCAGCAGCAACTTATCTACTGCGAAGAAGTTTAATGAATTCCCCATCAGAAGAAAACAAGGGAATTTACATTTCAAATATTTTAAAATTAGTCAGTTCATTTGTCATTCACTTTGAAGATGTAGCTGACCAAATGCATCATAGACATGTATCTCTTTACGGTAATTACTTTAATGGAGATATGGACAAAGAAGAAATGGTGTATTACAACCACTTAGCTGGTGAATATACAGTAATTGATGAGATGATGTATATCACTTCATTAAGTACTGGGGAGGTTATAGAATTAACAAAAGCTCAAATGGAAATACATCAATCAACTAAACTCAATTTACAGAAAAATAAAACATCTATAAATAATTTAATAGCTAAATATCCAAGTAAAGAAACATTGATACGTGGCATAATAAACCCAATAGATATAAACATCTCAACTACGGCAGAGAACGGGGAAATACTAAGCTATGATTCTAGTTTAATTGAAGGTCAAGAATTTTCATTAATAGAAAGGGTGCAAGAATACATATATGTTTATATGCATAAGTGGAATATACCTCAATATATGAATGTTGATAAATATTATCTTTCTGTATTTATCTCTAGCCTTGTTGCTAATTTAGTTCCAGTGGTAATTAATTTGAGGGAAGATGTTCTACATACACAGGAGGCTCACTCTTTCCACATTAATGAATATTTAATATCTAGGGGAGTTTTACCTGATAGACTATTCTATTTGAACCTAGAGCAGAAAACATACTTATATAGAAACTTCGAATATATACGTAAAAATGTAGGTTCAAGAAAAGTATTTAATGGTTTATTATTGAATTTTGTAACTCCAGCTAAAATACCACTCGATGGTTATAGATTCAGGTTAAGTCACGCTGAGTCTGGCTCTTCTCTACCTAGATTTCTAAGTGATAATCTAATAGAAGGACTTCGCTCGAATAGTGAGGAAGTAAAAGACCTTGAAAAATATATGGAGTTGGAAGTTAACTATAGAGCCAGTAATGCTATTGTCGATTATGATGAAACTTACAGTGAGGTAGAATATTCTAGGTATTCGAATATAAAAACTAAAATGTTGGAAAGTTCCATGACAAGTATGTCTAGTGGACATATAGTGTCAGAGGATAGACTAGCTATTTCGCTATGGGGGGTTACATCAAACACATATGGTTCAGTTCCTAGATATGCAACACCAGTCAACTTCTTAAGACCTGATGGAATATCAATAACATTAGAACCAGACGTTGCATTTACATTATATATGTTATTAGATATACTTATATATGGCACTACACCGACCGTGGTACCAAATACAGTTACAGTTGGACATACTATGTATGAAGGGGTAATAAGCTCTTCTATGTGGTCTGGATACGGTTTAAGTGAGGAGTTATATAATTACATTAATTTCCTAAGACCTGTATTAAATACTAGTACAGCTAACAAAACTAGTATAGATTCTGATAGTGCCGACATATATAATTATTACACGAAAACCCTTAGTTATATACATTCAATGTGGAATAAGATGGAGAAATCCATGGCATTGCTTTTAATGAAAGATTTATTTCCACGTAAAACAATACCTCTAACTGGTAGAGGTGAATCTATTGATTCTTGGCTAAAGACAAATGTAGGAATAGATTATAACTCAATGGATTCTTACGAGCTTTATAATTTAATGAATGTTGTAGGTGGAGAATTTGCAGGTGTCTCAGTTGAAATAACTGGAGATTTAAATGTACAGAAAGCAACTATAGAAACACTAATGTCTATTTCTAGTTATTCTATTTGTTGTAGTTACAGTACAGCTCCGGGGAAATTAATTAATATTGATGTTGGCACAGGTACGGAAATAGTATTTGAAATAGAAGAAGTTGATTTAGAACCATTGGATATACATCTTAATCTACCTGCTAATCAAGTTGTAGTTGCCAGACTTGATCCCGTGGAAGCAATTCCATTAGATGGACTCAATGTCATAATTGAATTACCTGCTAATCAAGTTGCAGACATTAAGCTAGAACAAATTACAGGTGAGAAGGTACCAGTTACAGTAAAGGATGGACATTCTCCTCTTAAATACACTGGTTCACTAGAAGCCAAAATAGATAGTAAATACAAGAATGTTAAGATTCTATGGGTTCAAACATCAGGTGTTCCAGTTACATTTACTTCTCCTTTAACTGGATTAGTTATAGAATTTACAGCAAATGATTTGGATAGAAAAGAATTTACAGTATACACAAGTAAGGGAACAATATATGAAGAATTTGCAGTAGCTCAATTCTACCATTATCCAATATCACATATCGACCATACTGCCCTGACCCATGAATCTAAAATGGATGTTAAAGGTTATTTGAGTGATGAAGATTTAGAATTAACAGCTACAAGAGCTATGCTCCCATATGATCCAAGTGTAGTCAATTACTCTAACGTTGCAGTTAAAGTAAATAGTTTAATTGGCAGTGACAAGTCTCCATTTGATACTAATACAGAACTAAACGTTTCCAATAGACAGTTAGAAGCTACTAGACATCTAGTTCTACAATCATATCTAGAGAAAGAGTCAGGAGGAGCTTGGTCCACTATTCAAAGCACCGCTGGATATGTTGATAGATTCATAGGTTACCCTGATGTAGGAACTACTACAAGGGTCAGATACTTAGTGAATACTTATGGTATGGAATATTATGTTAGTACTATTCTCACAGATGAAGTGTTAGGTGGGATGTCTGAAGCATTTACAAATGCTGGTCCTAAAATTTCAGTTAAGATGGATAACTTTGTCGTAAGGCAATCTATTAAATTTAGAAATGTTAGGGTAGACGAGGTTAAAATTATAGGTAATGTGAGTTCGGCTAAATTGTCAAATTTAGTAATAATAGAAAGTAAACTAACAAATGAGACTGAAGAAGAGGAAATTGTACATGGTAGAAGTGCATCTTCAGTTAAAGTGGAAAACTTTGTTTCATTTGCATCTAGTAAGATAGGAATAACATAAACTAAAGTTGATTTTTTTAATAATTTTTATAAGAAGGAAATAAACCATGGTAGATTACGTAAGAAGTCCATTAGGGGCACAACAACAATTAGCTAAGCTATTCGGCTTACCACCGCAGCCAACCGAAGGAATGACATTAAATACTTTGTTAGATATTCATGCGGATGAACTATTTGAAGAAACGGATGATCCTGTAGCTAAATATATAACATTTGGTATAGGTGGTCATAAGGTAATTGATAACGGTGTAGATTACGGGTTTAGTGAACATCCAAGATGTGGTGAAGTTGCTTCATTGTGGGAACATGTTCCATTTATAATAAGACCAATAGACAATGATCTAACTGGAGAAACTAGAGAAAAATATAGACTACGGAGACTTGAAGAATATAACGGTGAACAGTATTGGGCATATTATGCTATGGTAATAGACATAGGGGATTCTGTACCACATTCATATGAAATGGATACATTAGTAGATAACACTGATGTGACCCCCATAGAAACAGCTAACCTCACACTTTCATCAGGACCACCTACTGATCAATCTGAATTAGAAGAAAAGTCGACTGTACTTATACGAACGTCTTTAAATTTCTCTATATCTTTAGATGAGAATGAAACTAGTGAATTAAGAGAAGCTGTTAACATGTACAACGGTGGCGATGACCCAGAGTACAGCGTTATATCTGAAATAGGTTTATGTACTGGTGTAGATAGACCTCTAGATGATCAGTTAGGTGGTACGTATAACGAAGCAATAGAATGTGTAATGCACAGTAGTAGTAATGTAGGGGTGATAACTTACTTAGGTAATGTTGGGTTTATAAATGTTACCGCTAGTGTATTTAGTTCTGAACCTTATTACACTTCTTAGTGATTATAATGGGGGTAGATCCCGGAACTAATCAACTTGGTCTAGCGTTTATGGTTCTTGATAATAATTTTAATATAGTTAGAATTACATCGAGAACCATAAATCCATTGGATATTTATAACCATGACTTATTAGTATATACAAGAAAGAAAGACTTAGATTACAAACAAAGGACTAATTATATTTGTAAAGATATTACAACTATTATACATAGTGTAGAGCCAGACATTTGTTCTATAGAAACTCCATTTATAAATATGAGAAGACCTATGTCATTCATAGTTCTACAATTCCATTTTGATATGGTTGTAAATTCTATCATGGCTGCTAAGGACAATATAGCTCTATTTAAATATGCTCCACAATCACTTAAATCTAGTATAGGTGTGTCTGGTAAAAAGGGTAAGGAAGTGGTTAAAAATGCATTAATTGGGATAGAGGAAATAAACAAGTGTATGGACAGAGTAAATAACATGTCAGAACATGAGTTCGATGCCGTATCAGCTTGTTATTGTCAATTAAAGAGAATGAGGGAAAGTAAGATAGTCTAGTCATTATACTACCATCGCCTTTAAAGGCGATGGTAGTATATATTTATGTCTTTAATACGTCTTTACGCCTCTACCACCTTTTGTAACAGATACTCCAGCTATGTTTATTGCCTTAACTGATTTAGATGTTATAGTCTTACTTATATCTAGGTTAGACTCACCGATAATATCACCCTTTATGGTTGCTTCTTTACCGACAATTAAATTACCGTCAGGTATTGTTAATCCAGCTCCATGTAAAGTCATTCTTCTAGTCTCAGCATCTAGTTTAATACCTACATCTGTGTCGAACCCAAATTCAATTAAACCTTTATCAAAATCTATCCTCAAGTTAAATATAGCCTTTTCTCCATCCTCCTTAGAACTTTGAAATTCTAATATTTTTTCCCTTGTTGAAAGAATGAATTTATACCTTTTGTTTTTCTTTGCTTCACCCGGATTAGGATTATCAGACCATTCATGTTCTATATGTTCATGTTTACGTAATTTAAAATCAGTCTTACCATATGTTGTCCATAGATACCCGTCATCTAAATCGGCGTATTTGAATATAAGAACCTTCTCCCCCTTCTTAACATCAGGTGCGGTTATTCTAGAAGATGTTTCTAAGTTAAGCCATATGGCTCTCATAGTAACTTTCTTCTGTGTAGAACCTATTGTTTCCTCATTTGACTCATATGGTCCTTCCATGTCTGTCATATGTTCTGTTGGTATAAAGGATATCATGTTACTATCATCCTTTTTATTCTCGGATACATATCCAAGTCCATATATGTTAAATTTAGTTGTATCCACTTACATTCCCTTCTTTAGATAATTGTCTATCTCTTCTATTTCTTCGGCAGTTTTACCATAATAATATTTAGGGTCTAAATGTTTAGAGTTCCTACTTACACAAATTAATATAGAATCACATAACTGATGTCTATAGAATATATATGTTTCATCGTATATCTTAACGTATAGGTTAACTATTTGTATCTTTAAAGACATTTCTTTTTCCTCTTAATTATATAATCAAATTATTTATACACCCGCTTATTTTTTACATATGTGTGGAAAAAAATTTAGGCAAGGTAGAAATATTATGAACTTAATGTAAGAGGTAAGAAAATGGAAAATTTAAATAAAGTAGGTATTTCAATTGCTAACAAGATAATGGCGGATTATCTCATTAGTAATAAACTAACATGTGATATTGTACATAACCATGTATTTAAATATCTCTTGGACCTAGATGAATTTGGTTATATAGATAAAAATCTAAAAGATATGCATTATCCACTTTACATGGCTAGGAAACAAGATAAATTCAATAAATTTATAAAGTCTAAAACTATTGACCTTTATGGTAAGAAAGTTTTTGTTGATACATTTGTAAAAGACCTGATCCATTTAAGAGGAGATGTGAAATTAAACAACTTCTATATGAAAGACAAGTTACTTGGTGGTTACTTCGAGGTAATGTTTAATAATATAGTTGATTCTATAAATGATGTCTTTAAAGAGAATCTAATTGACGTTACCTCTTCTGGATTAAAAGGTGTAGCCCATAGAGATGCAATACAAATAATACCCCCTATAAAAAATGGGGTAGGTAGGTATGTGGGTTCTTCTTTGTATGGTGGAGTTATAGACAATAACATAATAGAATCTACTGGTAAACTACAAGGAATATTCGCTTCCGATGGTATGTTTGAAAACTTAACTATCACAAATAACAAAATAGATATAAAGGGTGAACATGAAATAACAATAGCAGGATTAATGTATGGTAAAATAGAGAACAATACTAATGGAGAAGGTGAGCCTTCTAAAGTAGACTTATACCCACTTAGATTAGGTGGCGGCATACATAACTTTAACGTTCTTAGTTTTACTGATATGGAATACGGAACCATAAAAGGAGATGGTCTTGTAAATGACATTAGAACTGAACCAAGGAAAGGTAAGAGGAATTTCACTGATTTTGATATAGGTGTGTTCCATAAGACATATCTAGATGTGTTTTCTGTATATAGGGACATGAAGATAGCCATGTGTGTTACTATCGGTGATATGAAAAGTAAAGGATCATTAAAGGAATTAGAGGGATAAGAAATGTCAAATATACTCAGCTTAGAAGTTAAAAATTATCAAAGATTTGGATTGAATAGTTCACTCCAACAATTCATTTATACACCTAAGACAAAGGTGCAGGTTATACTTGGTTCTAATTCATCAGGTAAGACATCATTGATATCATTATTAACACTATGGCCAATAGACCCAAATGAACTAGAGGACGATGGACATGTCATTATAACAGTTGAACATAATGGTTGTGTTTTTAAGTTGAGTACTAATAAGGAGGATGGAAAAACTAAATATGGATTTATTATAGATGGTAATGAGTTAAACACTTTAGGTAGAGTGACGGTACAAAAGGAATTAATAACTAAATACTTTAAAGTTACACAGCAAATACATTCTATTTTAATAGGTGATTCTAAATTTACATCTATGTCTCCTACTGAGAGAAAGAGGTGGTTTATAGAAATGGCGGATGTGGATTACGATTATATACTCGGGGTATACAAGAAAATACAAATGAGGAATAACTACCTGAAGAACGTTATAAGTCATTCCTCTAAGAGATTGGTTAATGAAAATGAATTCTTAAAACACGTAGACATTGTTAGCGTGGAAAAGAAAGTAGCAGATTCTAGAAAAAAGTTAGAGGGTCTACTAGAGTTAAAAATAAATCATGCCCCAAGAAAGAAACTGATGTCTAAGCTAAATACCCTCTTCAACAGCTTTTACAAGAAGTCTAAAAGCTATGGCACTAGAAAAAATAAAATGTCTAGAAAACTAAGGTCTTTAAGAACTAACAATCTTTATGATTTCATAGACAATGCCGTAGAAAGAAATAAAGCTGATACTACATTGATTGCACATTTAAGGAAGGAAAAGAAATCACTATCTGATTATAGAAATAAATTCGTTGCCAAAAATATTCCACCTATGGATAAACTAACAAAAGATAAAAATTCATTAATCGGTAAGATAAACAACATTAAGAAATCAATAAAGATTGAGTACTCTACAGGTGAAGATGTAAATGACTTACCTATTTTGAAAGGTCTTATGACCAGTATAGAAGAAATTGTTATTTCATTGGAGCCTAACCCCAAATGTTATAATAGTTCCACATTAGAAGATTTAACTTCCTTCATAAAATCTAAAATGGCAGATAAAGAAGTTCTAAAAGTGAAGATGGGAGAACTACAACAGAAGCTATCTAATATAGTCCACCTTAAAGATCATAATAGTAAGAGTTGTCCCAAATGTAATCATATTTGGAATGATAACTATAGTGAGAAATTACATATAGAGGTTAAGGATGGGCTTAAAGTGCAACATAAATTGTTAAATGAATTAGAGGACGAGATAGGTGAACTAAAAACTAAACATGAAGAAATGACTGTTATAGTCACTGCACTGAAATCATTAAGTTCATTGGCAAGAAGTTATCCTAAGTTAAAGAAGTTATGGTTGAAGATAATTGAATCAAAAGTATTGGAGAGTAACCCACTTGGAGTAATGGACATCGTAAGGGAATTTATCTACAACATGTCTCTATCTAAAACTATAGATAAACATGAGAAAGAATTAGATGTAATAAATGGGTATATAAAAGTACATACTAATATAGACGAGAGTGGAGCTAAGAGAAGGGAGGAAGAAGAAAAAGAAATAACAGATAAGATTTATAAATTAATATCTGAAATAAACAAAAGGAAGAAGATATTAACAAAAGCAAATAAAATAAAGAATGAAATAAGTAGCATAGATGAAGAATGGAAGGAAATAAAGAAGATAGAAATTGAAGTCAACGAAATAAAAGATAAGGTGTATATTTCACATGAGCAAGAAATAATAAACGATATGATAAAGGAGGTAAGACTAGAGCTAACTGACAGTGAACAGAAACTGTCTAATCTAAAGTTAAAACAAGACACAGTAGTGAAATTAGAAAAGGAGATAAAGACTTTAAACACTGAACTAAGTAAAGTTAAAAGTTTACTAGCTGAACTATCACCAACAAAAGGATTGATAGCTACATCAATAACAGCTTTTATAAATACATTCGTAAGAAATATGAATATGTATTTAGATGAGATATGGGAATTCCCTCTTGAAATACATACTCCAGATGTTAATGTAGAAACAATGGACTTAGACTATAAGTTTAAATTGAGTTTGAATAACAATAAACCAGTTCCTGATGTTAAGAAGGGAAGTAGTGCAGTAAGACAGATAATAAATCTAGCTTATCAATTAACCTTATTAAATAAACTCGGTATGGATAACATGCCATTATACTTAGATGAAATAGGGGCACCTATGGATAGTAGCCATAGAATAAATGTATTTAAGTATCTTTGCTGTACTTTAGTTGATTCTAGAGAAAATCAAGTTTTCATAATATCTCATGATCCTGAATTATATACAGTGTTCGATGATCATTCTACTGAATATGTAGTCTTAGATGAGAATAATATAGATGTAGGTGTACTTTCCTCTGATTATAATGTAGGTCTAAAATCAATATAAACTTTCATGTCATCTATGGCTTATAGCCATAGATGACAATTTGATGTCCCATCAATGAATTATTTATTAGCGTGTTATGTTATTGAATGAACATAATAAAGGAGTATTTAAAAATGGAAAGTCTTAGACTATCATGGCAAAGTGGAAATGAGTTATTAACCAAGGTGGGTAACGGTGGTGTTCATGTAAGTTATCATAATGGAAAAATGATAATAGCGGGATCACACATATCTATAAACGGTGATATTGTAAAGGCAACCTCAAGTAACTCTTATAACCTAAATAGACTTTGGGATAATTCTGGTTACGGTAAAGATAAATCGCCTTCAAAATGGTTGAGTTTAGATTATACTACAGGGTTATTTAATTTAATAGAGAAACGTCAGAGTGAAGGAAATAATGGTTCAAGGGAATTATCGTGGGCTACAAGGAAAAGCGATGCGTATACAGAATATGTAAACTTCGGATCAAATAAAGGAGTTTATACATCTATGCTTGTTGCTCTAGCGTATTTACTTTGGGTCAACAGCGATTATAAAATAAATGTAACTTCTGGATTAGTTACCATTGAAAGTTAACGTACGTCAAAGATAATTATAATCACATATACTCTCTTTGAATACATATAAATGTGTATTCAATTCTTAACATTGAAAAAGGAATAATAGAAAATGTCAAACCTTAAACTAATTGATCAAAACGGAAATGATTTAACAACTAACAAAGGAGATGATGGTAAAATTGTAATTATGGCAAATGGTGAGAAAATACTTACTGGATCACCAATAACAATTAATGGAACTGTCATAGATGCTATAGATGGTTATCTTTATAGCTTAACTAAAATATGGCAGTGTTCTGGTTACGGTGAACATAAGAAACCTTCTCAGTGGTTAAGACTATCAACAACGCAAGATTTATTAACTACTCTTGATCAAGCTGTGTTAAATTTAGCTCTACGTGATCACAGAGTAGGGTCACAGCGAGAAAACATTTCTCATATACACACTGTTAACGGTGGGATTCATAGGGGTACATATGGCTCTATAATGGTTTTATTAGCATACGCAACTTGGATAAGTAGCAGTTTCCATTTGAAGGTATTATCTGGATGGATGGCTACTAATATGAATGTAGAGTCTTCATTGGAATTATTGGAGGAAAGAGGGCAGGTTGTACCAGATGGATTCGATATTACGATAAAGGAATTCACAGATAAATATAATGCGAGTTGTAATGTTAGTGTAAAGACAACTGAAATGTATAAGAAGTTAATTGAGTTAGGTCTTATAAATAGAGGAGGACTTTCATTTGGGGCTATAAACGTAGCTACTAACGAGGCTTTAAAATTTAACATATTATCAAATGCTTCTGTAGAAATGACATATAGAGTATTAGACAATGATACTAAAAATATAACTACGGCATTCGTACCATCGTCGTCAATAAACATGTTGATAGAAATGGTAAAAAGATCGTAAGATAAAGTAACATTAAAGACAATTATTGGAGAATTAAAAATGGACATATTTAAAACTTTTCACACATATGGTAAAGTAAATACAACCTCTGTTAATAAGAATAGTGTATATGGAATAGTGTATCTCGAGAATGGTAAAGAATATCTTCTTCTAGGTAAATCAACAAATGGTTTAGTTGGTGGTTTCTTGGATGGTTACAACGAATACTTTAGTAAGAGAATTACTAATCCTCGTTGGGGATTCAATATTCATTTAGATGAAAATAAATTCCACGGAGATATGCCTATAGAGAGCGCTATGCTTTATTTCATAAAACTAATGTTAACTGACTTCAACAGTGATTTTAATCAAAGTGAAGTGACACCGGGGCGCACAAAAGACCATTATATCTATGAGTGGAATAAGGAGATGATGGAAATCTTACATGGAGATAACATACTTGGTAATCTAATTGAAACAATTTCATCTATGTCATTATTCGATTCCGTTAGCAGGGTGTTATTAAATTCCATTAGAGAAATAACTAACATTGATAACGATGAAACAAGCGATGGTAATATATTCCCTATCATTGAAGAGCTTGATTTAATGCGTAGATATCAGATAGCTGAAACTACAAATCGTTTATTGAATACCAATGTGAAATGTCTAATTCCAAAGGAGACAGAAATTACGTGTATATATAAAATGGGAAATAAATAATCTGAAATATCACATAGCGCCTAGGCGCTATGTGATAGTGAAAGAATGACGTTAAAAATTAGTTGACCTATTTATTTTATGAATAATAAGTAGGTGGATAGTTTTGCAATTTAATAAAGGAAAATATTATGTTTAATATAAACGAAAAGATAAAAGTTTGTGATATAACTAAAGGCGTTAACTTACCAACTGAGAATTCATTATTCTTATTGAAGTTGGGAAATAATAATTACAAGTTGGCTTCAACAACTAAAGATTATATACTTAAAGAAATTGATGGTATATTCGAAATAAATATTTCCGGTACTGACATCATATTAGTTCCAGAAAATGGATTGATTCCGTCTACTGAGGAAGGCGATAAGATATTAATGTACAATAATACAGGGAGGAGAATAACACATGTTAATAAAGACGGCGAGGTATTGTTAACATGGAACTTTGATGAGAGTAGAAATGTCTATAAATGTACTACATTAGATAAAGCAAATGAAATAAAGATACTTAAGATACATAAAGATAAGTACAATGTTATGTATCTAAACTCTTCAGTTTGCACATTGGTGGTAAATGGACCAGCGGTTAAAATATATGATTTATGGTTACATGACGATATTTCTAAGGTTACAATTAACGATAGAGTTATTATACCCACTGTAATATTAGTTATTGATAAAATACTAAGTACGTTTAAAGGTAAGACTTTACTTCTTCCAAGTGACTCGTATCACATTACAACTATACCTGACGACCTATGTTGTACATTTGATATAAAAGGCGATACAACTAACATTGTATTAATCCGTCCTATAAGTGGACTATCTATTTACTCACTTCTAAACAAGGAGACGAATGAATTAACACTTGTAAGGGGTAGACACTTCGAAGACATAATGACTACTTTATTAATGAAAATAGATGAAGATGTCATTGGAGAGAACTTATCCTTAAGTAAATGTCATTTCAATAACAGTATGGTTTTAGAGAACAACGAACTATCTTGCATTAAATTTAAATAAGAGGAAGTTAAAATGAATAAAATGTTTTACATCTATAACAACTATGGTCTAAGAATTAGAACAATTATTGGAATTGAAGAAGCATCTAAGTTCTTAGGGATTGCAGTTGGCACTATACATAATAGCTTATCTAAAACAAACGATGTGGCGGCTACAGGAATGTATCTTTATTCTAAGAGTAAAGACTATGAAACAAACGATGGTTATGTAGACAATGTAAGGTTGTTAAGTAAGAATAAACCTATGTGCATTTATGAAAAAGATGGGACGTTTGTAGAAGAAGTTATATTGGGTGAATATGTAGAGAAAACAGGATTTAACATGGCATCCATAATACAATGTGCTAAAGGGAGTAGGAAACAATATAAAGGTAAGATTTACATATTTAAGAAATACGGAATTACTCCAACTATACCAGTAACAGGGAGACATTTATATGTTTAAGAAATTATCAATAGCCATTCCATTAGTTACTTCCCTAATTGTACCTCAAGTAAAAGCAACTGAAAAATATTCATATAAAGAAATCTATATGAATGCTATAATGGTGGAAACAAAAAAGTATATAGTTAACAGGCATCAAAAAGATGAATTATCTGGAATGCATCTGATTAATATAATTAATAATATACATGAAGAAATATCTTTCGGCGGTGAACTCCATCGAATGTTATTGAGCGGGATAGATTGCACTAGTATTAAAACTATTAATGAATCTATAAATGGCAAAGGTAAATTAAAAAACATCTCTGTCGATTTTGACCATGGTTCAGTTCTTATTAGGGATACTCCAATATGGGCCTCTACCAATAAGTTAAATTCATTTACGATTATTAGTTATAAACCTAATTCAATTAAATACTTTATATCAGTAAGGTTCCTCAATAAACAATCCTTTTCGGGTAGTGTAAGAGGAGATATAATTGACATTAAACATCTTGATAAACTAATGAATGATAATGTAAACAGAATGCTAACTAAATGTGAGGGGAACATCTTGAGACAAGCTATATAAAGACTGTACCACCATGTACATACTCCTTTATGTGCATGGTTAATTTTTATAGGAAATTTATTATGACTGAAATAAAATCACATCTAATGGAATTATTGTCTTGGAAAACTCCTCTCTACTCTGGTTATATAGAGGGTAGTAAAACGAGAAACATAAGTATATTTGATAGAAGTGACGTTGCATTTGTTGCATCTGTTATAACTGATGAAATTCCATTTATTAAGGGTAGTAAGAAATGGTTACTAAGAAACCATTTTCCTAATCTATCGTTTCTAGATAACGTATCTATCTCTTATGAGAAAAGAAGATGTCATTCTCTAGGATATGTAATTGTGATCATGGTAAATAGAAAGAGGTATCAATTTCAAACTAATCCATACTACTCAGATTCCAAAGGCATGGTGAAACCAGTATTGGTAATTAACTAGGAGGTAATCTTTAAATGGTAGAATCGAAAGGATATAACTTTAAGGTAGAGAATATGGCATGTGGAAATAACTATATTCTCACTGATGGTGATATTACTATAGATGTGTTTATAGGCTTTAACAACGCTTATGAGTATGTTGATAGATATATATCAAAAACAGGTTATAGTTGCTTAGACGTTAGCTACAATCCAAATAGACCATTGTCTGACGATGAACTACAACAAGTTAAATATGAAACAAAGAGTTTACTAGGTCTCTAAATAAATCTAGTATTTAAAATGTCACATGGGATCTTCCATGTGACTTAAACAATTACCATAGGATTATAAAAATGTTAGCTATAGTTTATTCTGTAAATTTTGACAAGATGTTAGCTTCGAAGATAGTAGACAATGAAAACAAACATAGTGTTTATGAAGATGAAATATCTATATCTGAGGTAGCTTGTTCTTTAGATGTATCGGAGAGTAGTCTTTTAAATAACCTAAAGCGTAACTCTGAAGGTAACATAGGTAACGCAATAACAGCTGGTGTTATATTGAAGCCTTTAGAGTATTACAGTTTCTCTAAACTGATATTAAATAGGAACAGTAGCGCTAGAACGGCCAGATATATGTTATATGACAAATACGGAAAGCAGATAGACCTTAGGTACAATGGAAAGGATAGTGGCTACAGAGCTCTTACATTAGAGAACTACATATACAGCTGTGGAACAAATATAATAAGAGGAGAGATAAGTTCTTTCTTCAGAGATGGTTGTTCTACATTTGCAATTGGGGGTTTCTACATAAAGAGAATAGAAGTTTTCAATATACCTAAAACATTAAAAATGTAAAACATTAAACAGTTATACACACCTGCCGTAAAGGCAGGTGTGTATAACTTATTTTTTTTTTCTTATTTCTAGTTACTTTTGGTTCCACCATGTAAAGTACCATGTCTAGCTGTAACTATTGGTTCTTTACTATAATCTAACTTTTTAGCTAACGTATGTGAAATATTTATCATATTAGTTAAATCGGATAATATGACTTTATGCATTATGAGTGATGGTAAATTACCACCAGTATCATTTTCCCTCTCTAACTCTTTACCTAACTCCTTAACTTTAATAACATAGTCAAAATATTTACTAGTTCCAACATCTAAATAAAAAGATAAATCTTCACTGGTTATCTTATTAAATTGTATCTTTTCCCTTGTTGAATAAACAGGGTACATGACTTCATCTTCATCTGTTACTTTGATGTCATTGAAACCAGTTTTAACCTTGAAAGGTTTATCTTTTAAATCACCTAAAGATTTCATATTCTTTAGTACATCGCCTATTGTCCCACCCATAACATAAGATGTCATTTTACCTTCATCGTCTTTAAGTTTCTCTAAAGACTTTTTACTGTTGAAATATTTATTAGCAGTAATTAATTTTGAATGTTTTCTTTCTGTAGTGTTAGACATTCTAGTTATAAAATTAATTGTAGCTTTAACTACAGCTTTAATTTTATCTTTTATCTTATCTTTATACTCTACAGCTTTCCTTTTTATATTTCTCCTGTTGATGTTTCTAGCCTTTCCCTTTAAGCCAACTAAACCTAAGGATGCTTCAAAAGATAATACTAAAGATTCATCTGTTACATTATCACATAAACTCATATTCTCCATAGTTGTTAACATCTCTAAAGATTTTTCAGCATCTGTTAAAGTGTTGATATAACTTTCTAAAACATAAATATCCTGTTCTAATTCTAAATCTAATAATTTTTCTTCATGTGTATCCTCGATGCTAAATGTTAAATTATTACGATCGTCAAATAATTTTAAACTATGTTCCATTTTTATCACCTTTTACTTTAAATCAATTCTATTACCGGCTTTACTATAATCTAACTTTTTAGCCAATGTAAGTGAAATATCTACCATTTCAGCTAAGTCCTTCAGTACCATTTTATGAGCATCAACAACCCTCACTTCATTAGTTCCACTATTAGGTAAGTCAGCTAACCTTGTAGTTAATTCTTTGACCATTCGAGGATACTTATAAAACTTTCTAGTTCCTACATCTAAATAATGCGATAAATCCTTTCGCGTTAATTCGCTAAATTTTACCTTTTTAATTTCATTATATACTTTAGTCTCAGTTCCAAAGTTTTTAATTATTTTATGATCGTGGAAACCAGTTCTAACATTAATATCTTTGTTCTCTAAATTACCTAAAGATTCTATGGTCTTTAAAACATCATTTATTGACCCTCCTCTAATATATGATCTCATTGTGCCTTCATCTTCTTTAAGTTTCTCTAAAGACTTTTTGAAATTGATGTTCCTGTAAGCAATTCTCAATTTTACAAGTTTATTCTCTATTCCATTAGTAACTCTGGATATGAAATTAACTATAGCTTTATAAATAGCCTTACCTTTATTTTTTATCTTATCTTTATACTCACCAGCTTTCTTTTTTACATTTTCTTTATTGATATTTTTAGTCTTTTCTTTTAACCCAACTAAACCTAATGATGCTTCAAAGGACAATGCTAAAGATTCATCTGTTACATTGTCACATAAACTCATATTTTCTATAGTTGTTAACATCTCTACAGATTTTTCAGCATCGGTTAAAATGTTAATGTAACTTTCTAGGGTATAGATATCCTGCTCTAATTCTAAATCTAATATTTTTTCTTCATGTGTACTTTCAATGCTAAATTCTAAGTCACTGTGGTCGTCAAACAATTTTAAACTATGTTCCATTTTTATCACCTTATATTTTATTTAATAAATCACACCCACTGGAAAGTGGGTGTGATTTATTATGAATTGCCCACTCAATTAAAAATAACTATTTCTATTTCTTCATTTTTGGCAAAGACATTCCTTTATATTTGAACTTCTTGGCTGCAGTGATAGATACATCTACCATTTTATTAACATCACGTATAATTTCTTTAGACATCGCAAGAGATTTTTTCACTCCTTCTTTATCTTTAATGTCATCAATGTCTATTACATTCAACCTACCGGCATTTAGAAGAAATTTTATATCTCCCCTAGTAATGTTTTTGAGACTAACAGTTTTCTCTTCTATAGTTTCTTTCGTTAATTCCCCGCGTACACTATAACTAAAAGAATTATACCCTGTTTTAACTTTAGATGGGTACTTATATACACCTGCAGCTTTATTAACTTCCGAAATTGTTTCTTTCAGACTGGCACCTCCATAAACCTTAATCTCACCATCAGACTCTTTAAGGTTTTCTAGGGTTTTAGTTATATCAACTTTAACCATAGCTTTTCTCAATTTCTTTAATTTGCTTTCAACTTTATTAAAAGTTTTATCAAAATATTTCTTTATTGCTTCAAGTATAGCTTTACTCTTATCTTTTATCTTATCTTTATACTCCCCAGTTTTCTTTTTTATATTTTCCTTGTTTATGTTTTTAGTCTTTTCTTTTAACCCAACTAAGCTTAGGGATGCTTCAAAAGATAGCGTTATAGCCTCGTTAGAGACATTATCGTATAAATCCATATTCTCCATAGTTGTTAACATCTCTACAGATTTTTCAGCGTCTGTTAAAATGTTAATGTAACTTTCTAGGGCATAGATATCTTGCTCTAGTTCTAAATCTAATAATTTTTCTTCATGTGTACTTTCAATGCTAAACGCTAGGTTACTGTGGTCGTCAAACAATTTTAAACTATGTTCCATTTTTATCACCTTGTATATATTATTTAGTTACAATTAATTTAGACATTCTTTTAATGTCTCTTGATACTCTAGTTATGTCATTTGACATACCTCTCGCTGCCTTTACCCCTTTAGATATATTTTTAATATACCTTCTTCTAAATCTATTTCTATTTGGATTCTTTAATGTAGTGCGAATTATCGCTCTGAAGGTAA
>Ga0115571_1001175_pt1 | contig 18722 bp, 19 predicted proteins | sample COGITO_mtgs_1205_FD_87293 | JGI IMG/M metagenome (GOLD analysis project Ga0115571, IMG submission 87293) | Pelagic marine microbial communities from North Sea - COGITO_mtgs_120531 | ecosystem: Environmental > Aquatic > Marine > Epipelagic | place: Germany:Helgoland, sampling site Kabeltonne...
ATAATTTTTAGAAAGGGAAGAAAACTCTTCTAGATTCATCATACTACCATTTAGCTAAAGATGCGTTAAAAATATCTTGTGTAATGCGTTCAAAAATTTCTCCATGCGCAGTATCTTTTATGTCGTATAATTGTTGCTCTGCTGGATAATCAAAGTAAAATGAAAAGCGAGTTTCATAATTATCTTCTTCTCTTTTGACATTAAAATACCTCACATTAACTGTAATGGTCAATCTATTCTGTGCAGCTGTGTTTTGAGCAGTTGCAGACATTGGAGTAATTCCGTACTCTACAATTTCTCCTTCAAAAACAAGATCACCATTAGTGTTGGTGAGGTTTAGATTGGTCTGGTTTATCAAAATATCTTGTAGTGCCAATGTAAAGTCTCTATCCAACCCAGGTTCAATAGTTGATCCAGGTCTGTTTCCGGCTATATTTTCAAAATAATTAACCTGAAATGTTTCAGTTCCTGCTGGAATTGAAGCTCCTGTAAAAGAGTAGATTCCACATGCTTGAACCAATAGTATCAGCATAGTTATTCTTAGAGCGGATCTGTAATATTTAACCTTCTGAGCCATCATTTAGATCATATTGTTTTATTTTACGGTAAAGAGTTCGTTCCGATATTCCAAGTTCTTCAGCCGCTAATTTTCGTTTTCCTTGACTTCTTTCTAAAGCTGTTTTTATCATTTCAATTTCTTTTTGAAGAAGGGATAAAGGCTCTTCTTCGACAATTGTTTCGGCATAATCATAAGATTCTTCGGGCTCATGAACCGTTTCTTGGTATTGGTTATCAACACCCAAAGATTCTATATTTTGGGATTTTTCTTCAGAAGAATTAGAACCGTATATCTTATTTATTAAGTTTTGATTTTTTTCTTGAACAGCTTCCGATGTTTCTTGATTCATGAGTTCTAAAGTAAGCTTTTTGAGATCGTTTAAATCATTCTTCATGTCAAAAAGAACTTTATATAGAATTTCGCGTTCGGAGGCAAAATCACTAGATTCTTTTCCATCCGATTTCAGAGCAGGCAGTTGACTGCCCATATCGGGTAAGTATGTCCTTAATATTTGAGGGGTCAAGTCGCGCTCCTTTTCAAGAACTGAAATCTGTTCTGCTACATTTCTTAGTTGTCTGATGTTACCATTCCAATTATATTGAGATAAGGTATGTTGCGCAGCATCATTTAATCGAACGGTAGGCATGTGATATTTCTGGGCAAAATCAGAGGCAAATTTCCTAAACAACAACGGAATATCTTCTTTGCGCTCTCTCAAGGGGGGTAAATTTATTTCAACGGTACTTAGTCTGTAATATAAATCTTCTCGAAATTTCCCTTTCTGAATAGCATCCTGCATTTGAACATTGGTTGCAGCAACAATCCGAACATTAGTTTTTTGAGTTTTAGAAGAACCTACTTTCAGAAATTCTCCAGTTTCTAGAACTCGTAGAAGTCTGACTTGAGTTGCAAGAGGAAGTTCTCCAACTTCGTCCAAAAAAATAGTTCCTCCATCAGCAACTTCAAAATACCCGCTTCGGGTCGATGTTGCTCCTGTAAAAGCACCTTTTTCATGCCCAAAAAGTTCGCTATCAATAGTTCCTTCTGGAATTGCTCCACAGTTTACAGCAATATATTTAGCATGTTTTCTGTGAGAATATTGATGTATTATTTTGGGAATATTTTCTTTTCCAACCCCACTTTCACCAGTCACCAAAACAGAAATATCTGTTACCGCAACTCGAAGGGCTTTCTCTAACGCTCGGTTAAGCAAAGGGTTCATTCCAATGATACCAAACCGCTGCTTTATAGCTTGAATTGATTCCATTTTTTATATTGTTTCAGAAATTCCTAAAGGAATTCCTATTAATGTTGCTGAGGTGCAGTCGTTGATCTTGACATCAACAAAGTCACCTACTTTATAGTGTTCTTTTGGAAATACAACCACCGTGTTTTGAGAAGTTCTTCCGCTCCATTGAAATTCAGATTTTTTAGACTCACGTTCAATCAGCACACAAACTGTTTTGTCTTTATACCCCGCTGTTCTATGGCGACTATGAACGCGTTGTTTTTCAATTATTTCTTGTAATCTTCTTAGTTTCACTTCTTCGGATATGTCATCTTCTAACTTGCGTTCGGCTAGTGTGCCTGGGCGTTCGGAATAAGAAAACATAAACCCAAAATGATATTGAACATAATCCATTAGACTCAAGGTGTCTTTATGATCCTCTTCGGTTTCGGTTGGAAAACCAGCAATAAGGTCTTGAGATATAGAACATTCTGGAATTATCTTTTTAATGTTATCGATTAAGTCAAAATATTCTTGACGTGTATGTAAACGGTTCATTTTCTTTAAAATTCGATCACTTCCAGATTGAACAGGTAAATGAATGTGTTTACATATATTATCAAAAGTGGCCATCGCGTGAATTACATCTAAAGTAAGGTCTTGCGGGTTAGATGTAGAAAATCGTATTCTCATTTTGTGGTGCTCTTGAGCAACTAGAGAAAGTAATTGCGCAAAATTTACAGCTGTTTTTTGCTGAAGTGTTGTTGCTTTGTCAAAATCCTTTTTGAGTCCACCACCATACCAGAGGTAGCTGTCTACATTTTGACCCAAAAGAGTCACTTCTTTAAATCCTTTTGAAACTAAATCATTAATTTCTTCTAGAATACTTTTAGGATCTCGACTTCGCTCTCTGCCACGAGTAAATGGGACTACACAAAATGTACACATGTTATCACACCCCCGTGTAATCGAAACAAAGGCACTTACTCCATTCGATTGAAGACGAACCGGAGCAATGTCTCCATAAGTTTCTTCTTTAGATAGAATTACATTTACTGCATTTCGTCCACTCTCGATTTCTTGGAGTAGGTTGGGCAAATCTTTATATGCATCTGGACCAACAACCATATCCACTATTTTTTCTTCTTCTAAAAATTTTTCTTTTAATCGCTCTGCCATACAACCCAAAACACCAACTTTCATTTTGGGGTTAATTCTTTTAACGGCATTGAATTTTTCAAGACGTTTACGAACCGTTTGCTCCGCCTTATCACGAATAGAGCAGGTGTTAATTAATACAAGATCGGCTTCTTTCATTTCGACTATAGTCTCAAAACCTTCAGTTGATAAGATTGACGCAACCACCTCACTGTCAGCAAAATTCATGCTGCATCCATACGACTCTATATATACCTTTTTATTATGTGTATTTTTACCCTCAACTACTTGACTACCAATGGTTTCACCGTTATATTGGTTAGGATTTTTGTGGGTATAACTTTGGGTATAACTTGTTGATGTAAGTGCTTTTGGATTCTTTAATGAATTGTTCTTCAACTTATTATGTGTTTTCGTATGAATCATTTAGGTATAACCTTTTTTATATTTTTTTTATTAAAATTAGTTATACCCACTCTTGGGTATAAACAAAAATAACATGCAATTTGGGTTACAAAGATAGTTAATTCCAGACAATGTGTCATGTTATTTCAACCAAAAAAGGAGAGTGATGAGTTCTCCTTAAAACAAATCCAATTACTGATAGGTTGGTTATATCCATTAAGATTTAAAAAATTAAATATGGGAAATTATAGTTATAATGGAATTGAGATTTACAATGGGTTCAATCAGGTCTTTGTGTTTCTTACAAAAATATCTTAAAATCAAAATAAAATGGGAAAATTAATCAATGTAGAAGGTTACAAAAATGGTATTGAGGTTTATGGACAAGAATCAAATATCTCGGTTGGAAAATGTGATGTTTTAGGGTTTAAAAGGGTTCCTTCTTTTCTGTTACTTAAAAGTTTTTTAAACTTTAAAGAAATTAACATTATAACGATATATATTTTTCATAGGTTAGGTATTGATTTATCATCAAAAGATTCTGTAAAAGAGGCGTTACAAACACATAATACGAATAGAGTTATCAATATCTGGAATAAGATGATTGATGAATTTAGTGATGAAGAAATAATTTTCTCCAAACTTAAGGATGAGAGTTTTGACTTGTTAGATTTTGAAAACAAGGTTTCCGATTCTCAATCAAAGTCAGAAGTTGAGGATAATAGTTTAATTTGGAAAGGAACTGCAAAACAAATCGAGTTGTTCGAGGATAAGCTTGTTATTGGTCCACAAAAGGATGGTTTAAATAATTTTATTAGTAGTTTTGATGGTGTTGCTGAAATCGATGTATTCTACGAGGATATTCGAAGTGTTACTGTATTTAAAGTGGGTTCGGGAGCACTTGTTTCCGCACTTTTTTCTGGTGGAAATATGAACAAGATACAAGTATCCTACCTTAGAATATTTTTAAAAGGTTCTGAAGGTAATACACCCTCTCACCAATTCAATCCTTCTAATGATCCTTATTCTATCATATTCAACCTAAATCAAGTAACAGATCCTGACAAATTCAAATCCAAAATCGATAAATTAATTTCTCAGTTTAAATCTTCTAACAGAAATTCACAATCCCAACCTATTTCAACGGCTGATGAATTAGAAAAGTTTTCAAATTTATTAGAAAAAGGTATCATTACAGAAGAAGAATTTCAAACTAAAAAGAAACAATTACTTGGTCTTTAAATAGATTAGTAAAATTTATTAATGAGATGGATTATCACAATCAAACCATTAATATAAGTTGATATGTTGGAAATTGGTGTTAGGTTGTTGTGAACCTATCAAATATAAATATGATAGGGTATTGATTGTTATACCATCAATCCCAAACTGAATCCCATTCACTTCCTAACTTAATATCAAAGTGTATTTTGATACAATCAATTATTGCATCTTTTGAGTAATACCTTCTTCCTTTGAAGGTTGTTCCTTTTATAAGATTATCTTTTTGGAAATTCCAAAGAGTCTTTGGAGAGATTCCTAAAATAGATAGTGTAGTTTCTCGAGTATGTAGTTGTTCTTTGTTTAGGAGTTCAGTATCAACTCCAATCTTTTGTAATAGTTCTTGCATGTTTTGTTTAGTATAGTATTAGGTTAGTATTATTTTCAGTATCATCTTCCTTCTCATCGTTTAGTTGAATTGAATGTATCTTCATTTCAATCTCTTCCAAACAGCTTTTCCAATCTTTAATTGTTTCAAGTAATTCTATTAACATTTGTTTTTCTAATATTTCGTAATCTGTATCTAAATAATAAATAGTGTTAAGGTTACAATCAATCCTATCTATTGAGTTTAGAATTTTCGTTTTAGATAATCTTATCATTCCTAGTTAAGTTCTCAATTATTTCATTGAGATCATCCTCCTCTTCCATCGTTTCCAATACAATATCTTGAATCAACTGTTTTAGTTTCTCTCTACTCATTGAACCAACCTCATCATCTTCTTCCATCTCATCTGTTGGATGTACTCTTAAATCATCATGTTCACCATAACCCATTTCCCTTAGTACCTCTTCTAAATCAATTTCATCTTGAGGTTGAGGTTTTACTTTCTGTGGAACATTCTGTTTCCTATTCATTGGAATTTGTTTCATACTTACTGTTTCCGTTATGTAGGAAGAAGTTCTAGGTTTTAATCTTTCTTTATCGTTTTTAGATAGAGAATTAGTTCCAATACCCAATTCCATTAACCTCAATCTTCGTTGATTCGTTGAGATATTGTTTGTGTTAAGTTTAATACCGTTTATCATATTATTCCTCCTAAAGGTTCTTTTAACAACCTTGCATTTTTAATTATGTAGTTCATTTGATTGTTGGTAAGGTTGGTATCTAACCAATTAACACCTTCATTTATTCTAGCTACAATCTTCTCCGTACCATCTGATACATCAACAACCATCCAACCTTTATTTTCTTTTACTAAACCGATAACTTTATTATCAATTGTTTCCCATGATACACGAGATTTAGCATCTCCGTAACTCTGTATTCTATCAAGGATGGCTTGAGTTTTGAAACTATATTCAAATAAATCATGTTTAACTTTCTGATATCGGTTAACCATATTCAGAACATCGATACTTTCATATCCTTCTTTTAATAAATAGTTTTTCATATCATTTTGATTTTCATTAACAATCTCCCTTGAAACCAAATGGTGTAAATACAAGATATCAACGATACTCATTGTGTATTTCTTCCCCCATTTCTTTTCACTTAAAAGGATAATACCCTCAAACGAGAAAGATTCTTGTTCATTCATTTTTCTACTCATATTTTTTGTTTTTATCATTGGGAAATGCTTTTAATAATTCTTGTTCAGATTCTTCTATACACCATTCTTTATACTCACCCCAAGTATTAAATATGTTTCTAAATCTATATGGTATTTTTTCGTTAGTGTTCATACTATTAGTTCTAGGTTTATACTATTTATATTAAATATTTCTAATTAAAATTATCAACCTCGTATTATCAGTTATATATTTTTACTCACTCCTTCGGAGCTCGTAAAGTGATTTTTTAAGTTTTAATAATTTTTACAACGATGATTAAAAGAATCCTATCTAATCGATAGAATAAGTACCTGAACCAATAGGAGTGGTTACCTAAAGTTTAGAACCTTATACAGATGTTCTACTGTTTTATTCTATGTTTCAGTTTAAGTTTTAATCATCGTTGTTACATATAAGTATATAGTTTTACAGAAAACGAAAAATCTGTTCTGTATTCTTTCTACATATCTATCATTTTAAGGAGTTTTAAGAGGTCTTAAATAAATTTTCGAGTAAGAATCCATTTCATTACTTTTACGATTGTATGGTAGATAATAGCAATAAAATAGGAGAGATTGTAAGAGTTCCGATAGAATCAATCAAAGAAAATCCAATTAATTATCAAATCTATTCTTCGAAACACACAAAAGAAGATGAAGATTTGGAATCATCCATCCAACTTTATGGCCAACTAGAACCATGTTTGGTGAATGAAAAAACTAATCAATTGATTTCTGGCCACAGAAGATATAACACAATCAAAAGATTGGGAATAGAAACGATAGATGTAATCTATAAATCTGTTGGAGTATTGGAGATAATAGAACTAATACAATCAAATAGGCATAGAGAAAAGAGTTTGGTTGAGAAGATAAATGAATACAGAACTCTTAAAACTGAAATGAAATCTCTACCTCTACAAAAAAGGAAAGATTTGATGGGTTCATTAAAATTGAGAGATTACCTCCACAAAGAAATTGGCATTACTCACACCAATGATGTTAGGTTACAAAGTATTGAAGATAGTGGAAATGAAGAATTATTAAATTCTGTATTGAGTGGTGAGGTGTCACTAAAATCTGCATATAGAATAATTAACAATATGGGTGGTGAAAATGAAGTAAGGGATAATCTAAAAAGTGAGATTAGGAACTCTATCAAAAATGCAAAGGATAATCTATCTATCCACGATGTTTTTAGTATCGTTGAAGAGGTTTATAAAAGATAAAAGTGGAAACTGAGTTTCCACTTTTTTATATTTACTTCTCAAACAACGAATTTAAAAATCACTAAATTGTTGATTCAATAATTTCAATTTCATCATCCGTTAGATTGTACAGTTGGTATACCATAGTATCAATTTCTTTATCTGTTTTTTCAATTGAACCTTTTATCTCTAATACCTTTTTAGATTCTGAAATAAAGAAATCTTCCCACTTACCCTCATCCTCAAGGGATAATTTAACTTTCTTTTTACTTAATTCTTTGAGAAACTCATTGTATGAGAGTAAATACCAATTTTGTAGTTTTTTAGGTAAAGTATCTATTTCAAAATTTCTTTGAAGTGTTCTTTGGAATTTTTGGGATACTTCTTGTAGTTCTTTGTTTAAAATGAGCATTAGATTCCCTTTTTCTATAAAGGGTTGTTGTTTTTCATCTGAAGAGAATACCAAAGGAAGTGATTCAATTGTTGATTTATTAATAGCTAAGTAACCACCGGCTAAATGTTTATCCTTAAATTCTATATTTAAATAATAAGTTAAAAATTTACTATTTAAAATTGATAAAATATATAATGGATGAAAATCAGAAAATTCATAAATACCATAGATACCAACACCTAACGCTAAAGGTTTACTTGTATAATAAGCCTCGATTCTTTTAGTCATTCCTGCAATAACTATTTTTGGTTTTTCCCAAAACTCAATTTTGGAATTAGAAACAATATTTCTATCCTTTCTTATTGAAGGAAAACTGTAAATACTTTTCATATAAGGTACTCTTTCTCTTGATATGGAATAAGGGTCAACATTACCACTAACTGCAAATTTAATTCCTTCAAATTTTTCATTAATCAACGGTTTTATTTTTTGAGCTTCAAAACCTGTAGTACCTGAGTTAATTAAAATATTATAATCTTTTATTAGTTTGAATCTTTTAAAAATATTTTTAGTTTTTAAACAGTTTTTGATGTTTGATAAATCATCAATAGATTTAATTTCATATTCATTAAAACTATCATTATCATTATTGTTAATTAAGATAATAGGATAAACACCAACATTTTCAAAAATTGGAAGAGAAGAAATATTTATTACTTGATTAAGATTATTAATTTTTAATCTTTTTAAAGTATTTATACCATAATCATTAATTAGTAATTTATTAGGAATTATCCATCCATAAATATTTAATTTACAGATATTTTCTCCTAACAATAGAAATGGAACATATAAATCCCACGCTCCTGTTAATTCTTTGTATTTAGAAGAAAGATATTTTCTCTCTATTTCTTTCATATTTCTCGCATTCACATATGGTGGATTTCCAATTACAACATCAAAACCACCTTTTTCAAAAACAGTAGGAAATTCATTCTCCCAATGAAAGGCTTTTTCTCCAACTACTGTAACATCATCTATTAATGAGTTACCACATTTAATATTGTTACTTAAACTATTGAGTTTTCTATTTGGTTGTGCAGTTCGTAACCATAATGAAAGTTTTGTAATCTCAACACTTTCTTCATTTATATCAACACCAAATAAATTATTTTCTAAAATGCTATTTTCAATATCACTTAACACCATAGAATCACCAAAAAGTTTAGATTGTAGTTCATCTATGTATTGATGTTCAGAGATAAGAAAATCTAAAGATTGGTTAAGAAATGCACCACTCCCACACGCGGGATCACAGATTGTTAATTGTAATAACCAATTTCTATATTCAGTTAGTTTATCCGATAAGTTTTTAATTGTTTTCTTAATTCGTTTTTTATCTGTTGTGTAATCTTCATCATTGATTTGTAATTCAATTTTCTTTTCATTACAAAGTTTCCCAATAGTGTTATCTACAATGTATTTGGTGATATACTTTGGTGTATAGAATACACCATCTTTCTTTCTTTTAGTGTTGGTTTTATCTACTTCACCATTCTTTAATTCATTTGAAATTTCTTCAATTTCATTTAAGGAATTTTCAAAAATATGTCCTAGAATATTTACATCGACTTCACTCTCAAAATCATATTCAGATAATTTTTTAGTGTGATTAAATAATAAAGTATCATCAATCAAAATATTATCTAAAATTTCATCCGATTTAAACAATCCACCGTTATAAGGGAATACATCATACCTTTTACCTTTAAAGCCTGTATTTAGGTATCCAAAATACTTTTTAAACCTATTATATAAAGGTATTTCTTCATCCTTCTCAATCAAATCTTCCCAATCATCTAAAATTAAACGTACCGAGTTTGGAGGGAGTAAAAATTTATCTTCTGCAAAAAACAGAAATAGAAATCTATCTAAAAGTTTTTGAGATTTTTTAAACAACAATAGTTTATCATATCCTTGATTTAATACAATAAGATTCTGATATAGTTCTCTTTTAAATAAGGAGTAATCTTTGTATAATTTTTTAGTAATTAAATCTTCTTGGGATATTGATTCGGATTTTAATTTAAGAGGTAAATCATTTTCAATACTATTTGTACTTAAACACAAATACATTAAGTTAAACTCATCTTGTGTAAGTTCAAATAAATTGAATTCTATAAAATCAATAGCATCTTCAATATAGAATCTTAATTTTTCAAAATTAGATGTAATAACATACTTACAATTTGGTTGATTGTTCTTGTAAGAAAAAGCTTGTACTTCAACTTTTCCTAAATCAGTTGTATTTGTTCCTTTAAGTTCTATAACAGAAACTACCTTATCATTGAAGATAATAGCAGAATCAGCTTTTTTACTATCTTTTACATTCTTTTTTTCAAGAACTAAATTGTAGTTATCTGATGGTTTCAAAATATACCCAAGAACACCAACAAATAAATCCCTCATAAAACCTTCTTGATACTCTTCCTCCTTTAGTTCACGAATACTATTCTGCCTTTCTTTACCGTGAAAGAATTTTTTAAATAAATCCCACTTTACAAGTTGTGAATCTTTATTTTGTGAAGAAATATATTTTTTAATTATGGTGTTTTGAAACATACATCAAATTTAGTGTTTTTTTATTTTTTGATAAACTTCATAATGGGTTCAACCTTAACATACTTTCCACCATTTTCATCGTAATATCGGTTATATATTTTTTCTGTATCCAATGAGAGGTATCTCTGCATTTTCATTCCTATCTCATATTGGAACTCAAACCCAATATCCTCCATTACTGAAAGTGTATCTAATTCCAATGGTAATTCTTTTGTATCTGCAATATTGAGGAGGAGAACTCCATCTTTCTTGAGTAAATCATATCCAATTTGGAATGTTTCTTTGATATATCCATTTATCCACTCTTCATAGGAAGGGTAGAGGTTATAGGATTGTTCTTTATCTGTGGAGTATTGTTCTAAATTAAAATATGGGGGTGAAGTTAAAATCATAGAACATTTACCTTTGTATTTTTTATACTCATCCGTTTTAACTAATTTTATTAAAATAAAAATAATTCTATGAAAGATTTGGTTTTTATAAGTTGTTTGATTTTGTTCTTTGGATGTAATTCAGGCATTTCTAAAAGTAGAGATTTTTCTGATTTAGAATCCATACAACTCAAAACTTTATTTGTAGATTTAAATGACAACAAAGTAGATTTGACGGTCTATAAGGGAAAGAAAATTGTAATTAATTACTGGGCCACATGGTGCAGACCATGCATAAAGGAGATGCCTGGGCTAAAAAGAGCTGAAGAAATATTAGAAAACCACAACTATATTTTTTTATTAGTTTCTGATGAAACAACATCTAAAATATCTACGTTTAAAAAGGACAAGAATTTTGACTTTAACTTTTTGAAGTCTGTTGAATCTAATGAAATGCTTGGAATCTATTCTTTACCAACATCCTATATTTTTGATGAAAATGGAAAAAAAATTGAAACTATTGTAGGAACAATTGCTTGGGATTCAGAACAAATAATAAATAAATTAAAAACTTTGTAATATGAAGAAGTTCATTGTCATTTTCTCTTTCTTAACTATTGTTTCTTGTACCTCTAAAGAGGTTGTGATAGAGGAAATTCCTTTTCTGTATGAGAATAGTAATGCACAGCCTAGTTTAGTTTCTAAAAACGGTTCTTTGTCATTATCATGGATTTCTTCTACTAAAGACAAGAAAGTTGCCCTAAATTTCAGTCAATTCAACGATGGAAAATGGATTAATCCCCAAACAATAGCGACTGGTTCCGACTGGTTTGTTAATTGGGCTGATTTTCCAGCTCATGCAATTAATGGGGATTTAATACTAACAAGCTACTTAAAGAAATCTGCTTCTGGAACCTATACCTATGATGTTGTTTTAAGTCTCCAAAAATTATCGGGCGAGAAAATAAAAGAAGATTTTATATTACATACCGATGGTGTTAAAGCAGAGCATGGTTTTGTAAGTATAATTCCCAATGCTAACCAAGGATTTTTTATTACCTGGCTGGACGGAAGGAATACAGTAGACAAAGAGCCAGATGGACATCATAAACCGATGACCATTCGCTTTGCCGAAATCACAAGTAACGGTGATGTTATCAATGAAAGCGAACTCGATTCCGCAACTTGTGACTGTTGCCAGACATCAATAGCGGTTACTAATGACGGGCCTATAGTTGTTTATAGAGACAGGAGCGAGAAAGAGGTTCGAGACATTTATATTGCCCGAAAAGTAAATGATGTTTGGGAAGCTCCAACTCCTGTCAATAACGATGGATGGATAATAAACGGATGTCCCGTAAACGGCCCTAAAGTTTCTGTTAACTCAAATAATCTGGCTGTCAGTTGGTTTACGGTCTCTAATGAAAATCCAACAGTCAATCTTTCGTTTTCGAAATCCAATGGGGCTTATTTTGACACCCCAATAAAGATTAACGATCATGATGCTATTGGTAGAGTAGATGTTGCTTTCTTAAACGAACAGGAAGTAGTTGTTAGTTATATGGAAGGGGATGATTTAGGCACATATTTGAGGGTAAAAAAGGTTTCAATAGATGGAAAAATTTCAGCACCAATTACAATATCTAAAATTGATGGAGAAAGAAACACAGGAGTACCTCAATTAGAAATATTCAATAACGAAATCTTTGTTGTTTGGACTGTTTTTGTGGATGAAAAAAATCAACTAAAGTCGGTCAAATTAAGTCCTGAAAACATATAAACCCATTCTGGATTTATGTTCTGACTACTTAAAGTTAAAGAACTCTTAAACAAAAGTTATCATTTTGCCTTCTAAATGAGGTAGTTCATTGAAAGACAATAAACTTGTTTCATTATTTGAAAAAAGAAGTGAAGAGAAAGAAGTGTTCCTTACAGAAAAATTTAAGTCAGCAACTGTAATTTCATTGGTTATTTTCAAGACTTCACTTACCATAGAACTTATAGTTCCACCCGAAGTAAATACCCCAATAGTTTCTCCTTTTTCGGTGTTTTTAAGTATAGAATTTAAGCCATTTACAGAATTGATTCTAAATTCTTTCCAAGGAATAACCCCTGCAACACTTATTTCATTTTCAACCCATTTATGTAAAAAATATTTAAATCCTAACATCATATAGGAATGCTTATTCTTAGGATTACTTTCAGCTTGAACTTGTAAATCTTTTAGATAAGGATCTGTAAGCATCATCTTTGGTAATTCTGATTTCATAGCATCAGGAGCTTGATGCTCATTGAGGTCTTTTAAAACTATAGGGTTAGGAATTGAAATTCCACTTTTGTTATATTCTTCAGAAACAAGCTCGGCTGTATGTTGTTGCCTTCTTAAATCTCCGGTATAAATTTTATCAAAGACTATTTTCTTTTCACAAAGATATTTCCCAAGTTCAGTAGCTTGGACTTCCCCTTTTGGTGATAAAACATCATAATTAGAACTTCCTATTGATGCCTGAGCATGTCGAAATAAATAAATTTTACTCATTATAAAAGGTTTTCTATTCTATTCTTTTGAATTGATTGCCATCCTATTTTACAAAACATTTCGGCAATTTTATTTAGATTTTTGAATTTCTCATCTGAGGTTAACCCCTTGTTGTACCTATAATATATTTGTTGAACAATAACAGCAATCTTAAAAAGCCCGAAGACGTAATAGAAAACTAAATTGTTTACGGGCACTCCGGTTTTTTTTTCATACATCTCGACAACTTCTAAGCGGGAGGGATTTCCCTCAAGTGAAGTTGGATAGTCAAAAGCGCTAAGAAGCCCTTTAGGGTCAGATGACATTGCCCAATATGCAATTGAAGTACCTAAATCCATCAATGGATCACCAATGGTACACATTTCCCAGTCTAATATTGAATTAATCTTACTCCATGAGTCCGAGCTGAACACTACGTTGTCATATTTATAGTCGTTGTGGATAAGACTGTGCTTGTATTGTTTAGGCTGGTTGTTGTGCAACCAATCCATTACAAGTCTAGCTTCTTTAATGTCTTCAATCGCTGCTTTAAGATATTGTTTACTCCAATTTCGTACTTGTCTATCGACATAACCCTCAGGTTTACCAAGATCTGTTAGCCCTAATTTTTTGTAGTCTAATTGATGTAATTCGACCATAGTATTCAACCAAGTTTTAGAAATCACACCATAATCTTTTGCAGATATAGTTTGAGTTTTTAATTCCTGAGGTGTTATTATTATGCCATTAACTTTTTCCATTATATAAAAAGAAGACCCAATGATGCTGATGTCTTCAGCATAGGCATAAGCAACAGGAGCCTTGTCAAAGCCGTTGTTCAGCCCCTTGAGCACCTTGTACTCGCGCCCCATATCATGCCCGTAAACCGCTCCTTTTGGCGGCTTTCGGATAACATATTCCTTTCCTTCAATATCTAGAAGATAGGTTAGATTTGAAAACCCATTAGAAAACTGCGTAACTCCTAAATCACTTTTTATATTTGAAATTAGGTTGTTTTCTTTTAGAAAAGTTTTGAGATTAACCTCATTCAACTCTTCTCCTTTTCTTACTTTTTGTTCCATAGCGATGTGTTTAAACAGTTAGCCCTCCATCAACTGAAATAGCTTGACCGGTTATAAAACTAGCTTCATCAGAACAAAGCCATAACATTGTATTTACTTGTTCCATAACATCAGCAAACCGCTTCATAGGAATGTTTGCTTTTAATCTTTCAGAAAGACCTTCTTTTAATTTGTTCATTGCTTCGGGATTAAACATTGGAGTTACGGTAAATACAGGGCAAATAGCATTAACTCTAATGTTGTTCTTAGCGTATTCTAAGGCAACTGTTTTTGTAATCCCTATTACGGCGTGTTTACTAGCCGAATATGCTGTTGCATTTGGCAAACCTCTAATTCCAGCAATTGAAGATGTATTTAAAATAACACCTCCGCCTTGTTTTAGCATGATTGGAACTTGAGTTTTTATACAATAAAAAACACCCGAGGAATTGATAGACATCGTTTTGTTCCATGACTCAACACTAAGATCAATTAATTTTTCAAAGCCTCCGCCAACGCCAGCATTATTTATTGCAACATCTAATCTTCCGTATTGATTAACAATATAATTCATCAGCTTCTCTACCATATCAAAATCTGAAACATCTGTTTCAAAAAAACATGCTTCACCTCCATTTTTAGTAATCTCAGAAACAGTTTTTAAACCATTTTCGACATTGATATCAGACACAATAATTACTCCTCCTTCTTTAGAAAAAGCTAGAGCTGCGGCCTTGCCTATTCCGGATCCACTTCCTGTTATTAAAACTATTTTATTTTTAAACCTCATGTTCTTTTGCTAAATTTCTTCCGAGTTGAAACATGTGAACTTCATCAGGTCCATCGGCCAACCTAATGCATCTAGCATATACATAGAAACCGGCTAAAGGAGTATCTTGACTGACCCCCATTCCACCATGAATTTGAATTGCTCGATCAATAACATTACACGCCATTTGAGGAACTGTAATTTTTATCATTGCAATTAAGTTTTTCGCTTCTTTAACACCAAACCTGTCGATCTTGTCTGCAGCAGCTAGAGTCAACAGTCTTGCTTGTTGAATTTCACATTCTGATTTTGCTATATCTTGGCGGACACTGCTGAATTTAATTAGATCTCTTCCAAAAGCAGTTCTTTGGTTAGCTCTTTTACACATTAAATCGAGCGATCTTTGAGCAGCACCAATCAATCTCATACAATGATGAATTCGTCCAGGCCCTAATCTGCCTTGAGCAATCTCAAAACCCCTTCCTTCCCCCAGAAGGATATTGCCAACAGGCACTCTAACGTTTGTTAATTCAATCTCTGCGTGTCCTTCTGGCGAATCGACACTTCCAAAAACCTCCATAGGTCTTATAATTTCAACTCCAGGGGTATTGGCAGGAACTAAAATCATACTCTGTTGCACGTGTTTTGGAGCAGAGAAATCGGTTTTACCCATTAAGATATACACCTTACAATGCGGGTTCATTGCACCAGAAGACCACCACTTTCTTCCGTTGATAACATATTCATCTCCTTCTCTAACAATTGAAGTTTCGATATTAGTAGCATCTGAGGAGGCAACTGCAGGCTCTGTCATTAAAAAAGCAGACCTTATTTTGCCTTTCATTAGGGGTTTTAGCCACTGTTCCTTTTGTTGGTCTGTTCCATATTTAGCTATGGTTTCCATGTTTCCAGTATCGGGAGCAGAACAATTAAAAACTTCAGAGGCAAAGGCTAAACTTCCCATTTTTTCTGCTAAAGGAGCATATTCTAAATTCGTTAATCCCGGGCTTAAATCTCCATAACCTTTTGGAAGAAATAGATTCCAAAGCCCTTCTGCTTGAGCTAGTTTTTTCCAATTTTCCATTTCTGGATAATTTTCCCAAAGGTTACTCTTGCTAAATGCATAAACTTTTTGTTCATGAGGAAAAAGATGCTTTTTCATGAATTGATCAACTTTTTCAACTAAATCTAGTGTTTTTGGTGTGTATTCAAAATTCATATTTTTTTATTTATTTCATTGAAATTAAAGATGCAGAAATTTTTTTAGGGTGTTGGTTTCTGCTTGTTTTTAAATCCCTGTATTTGCGAAGCTTTAATTAAATTTCACTTTAATTTTCTCAAATATATACTAATTTTAGGAAAATGTATGGTGTTGTGATAGGTGAAAAAAAGTTAAGATTGTTTAAAAATGCTTTTAGTTAATATCTCTTGAATTATTAATCAAATTTAGTGATGAATTTAGGCATTTAATAAGAGTTTACAAGCGATTTGCTCTCTAGTTATCTGTTTTTTTAAGAGTCAATAAATCAATTAATTTTCAGCATTTATCTTATGGTTTTTGAGCTCAATTTAAATTTTAGTTTCAATATAAGTTTGAGACCTAAGAAAAAACCAATTACTTTTGTCAGCAGAAAAGAGGAAATATGGCAAAGAATTTGGTTATCGTTGAGTCCCCGGCTAAAGCTAAAACTATTGAAAAATTTTTAGGAAAAGATTATAAAGTTGCTTCAAGCTTTGGGCATATTGCCGACTTGCCTTCCAAGGAGTTAGGTGTTGATGTTGAAGGGGATTTTTCTCCTAAGTACATTGTCTCCGACGACAAGAAGAAAGTAGTTAAAGAATTGAAAGCGCTAGCAAAAAAAGCTGAAATGGTTTGGCTTGCAAGTGATGAAGATCGAGAAGGGGAAGCTATTGCATGGCATTTATCACAGACTTTGAAATTAGATGACAGCAATACAAAACGTATTGTTTTTCATGAAATAACAAAGAATGCGATTTTAAAAGCCATAGATAACCCAAGAGAAATAGATTATAACCTAGTTAATGCCCAACAAGCTCGAAGAGTATTAGATCGATTGGTTGGCTATGAACTATCTCCAGTTCTTTGGCGAAAAGTTAAAGGCGGTCTTTCGGCAGGGAGAGTTCAGTCAGTATCGGTTCGTCTGATCGTTGAACGTGAACGTGAAATTAAAGTTTTTGCTGCTCAGTCAATGTATAAAACTCAATCTGAATTTTTATCTACACAAGGAAAAGTAATCAAAGCTCAGTTGAACACTACTTTTGATCAACCGGATGAAGTTCAGGATTTTCTTTTAGAAAATGTCGGTGCAAATTTCTCTATAACATCAAAAGAAACTAAGCCTGCAAAAAAGAGTCCAACGGCTCCTTTTACAACTTCAACGCTTCAACAAGAAGCATCTCGTAAATTATATTTTTCAGTAAGTAAGACCATGACTATGGCACAGCGTTTATATGAAGCTGGTCTTATAACCTATATGAGAACAGATAGTGTTAACCTTTCTAAAGATGCGCAAACAGCAGTTCTTTCTGTAATTGAAGATAATTACGGCAAAGAATACGCTCAGGCGAAAAGTTTTAAAAATAAAAGTAAAGGGGCTCAAGAAGCTCACGAAGCAATTCGCCCGACGGATGTAACCCGCTCCAAAATAGTTGGAGATTATGATCAAATGCGTTTGTATGAATTGATCTGGAAAAGAACCATTGCTTCCCAAATGAGTGACGCTCAATTAGAACGTACCCAATTGAAAATAGGGGCTTCAACACACCAACAAGTTTTTACCGCAAAAGGAGAGGTTATAAAATTCGAAGGTTTCCTGAAAGTTTATTTAGAAGGAATAGACGATGATGAAGAAGAAGCGGAAGGAATGCTGCCAGCAGTAAATAAAGGGGATTTAGTTGATCTAAAATCTTTAGTTTCTACACAGCGATTTTCGAGACCACCGTATCGATATTCTGAAGCAGCATTAGTAAAAAAATTAGAAGAATTAGGAATTGGAAGACCGTCTACATATGCGCCAACCATTTCTACCGTTCAGAACAGAGGCTATGTTGCCAAGGGAACAGTTGAAGGAGCAGAACGAAATTACCATCAGTTATCTCTGAAGAAAGATGAGGTTGAGGTCAAGCTTTTAACCGAAATGGTCGGATCTGATAAAGGAAAATTAGTTCCAACAGATATTGGAATGATTGTTAATGACTTTTTAGTAGCAAATTTCAAAAATATTCTTGATTACAGTTTTACGGCACAAGTTGAAAAAGATTTCGATGAGATTGCAGAAGGGAATGAAGATTGGATAAAGATGATCAAAGGATTTTATGGTGATTTTCATAAAACCGTAAACTTTGTTCAAGAAAATGCAGAGCGTGAATCTGGTGAACGAAGTTTAGGAACAGATCCAAAATCCGGAAGAGAAGTAAAGGTCCGCCTAGGAAAGTTTGGTCCAATAGCACAAATTGGAAATCCAGACGACGAAGAAAAGCCTGTTTTTGCTAGCTTAACATCAGAACAGCAACTAGACACCATCACTTTTGAAGAAGCAATTCAATTATTTGAATTGCCTAAAAGTTTAGGAGA
>Ga0115571_1001178_pt1 | contig 18711 bp, 17 predicted proteins | sample COGITO_mtgs_1205_FD_87293 | JGI IMG/M metagenome (GOLD analysis project Ga0115571, IMG submission 87293) | Pelagic marine microbial communities from North Sea - COGITO_mtgs_120531 | ecosystem: Environmental > Aquatic > Marine > Epipelagic | place: Germany:Helgoland, sampling site Kabeltonne...
GCATCGAAAGTCCCTCGGTTGCCGGTGGCCGATTTGATTTGTTCGGGTTTAAAAGCCAAGTAGTGAATCGTATCGGGATTCATTCCTTCCATCGATTTCCCCGTCCTCCTTTGAGATCCGAATTTTTCATTTACGGATAGGTCGATTATCCCATCAAATCCCATGCCTTCAAATACTTGCCTTACGAACTCACCATTTGCTAGTTCACCATCCGCATCCATAGTATCCATTAATCCCTCGCTTTCCTTCATCGTTTTGATGAGTTCTTGCGCTCCTATACTATCATAATCTGCGGCTTCCATGATGTCGGATTTCACTTTATCGACATCTACAAACTCAAAGTCGTAAGCGACTTCGTCAACTTGTTCTAATAGATCGACTAAAGTTCCTGACTCTGTGCCAGCATCTTCATCAAACATCATTTCAAAGTTAGTTTCTTTCTTTCCACCTTTATTTCTAAAATCGTCAATACTTCTAAACTTCTCTCCGACAACTACTGGGTTTTTAAACTTTGCAAATACTTTGTAAGTTTGATCTCCCGAACCTACCAACTCATTACGAGCTAACTCATAGCCTTTAGCCTCTATTTGCTGTTGAGTAGCATCATCCGACAAACCATAGGAACTAAGTTCATCCTCAATTATTCCCATGTAAGTTTCAGCTTTTCTTTCAATTCTGCCTGTTAAGTCGGGACCCTCTCCAGCGTAATTTACTCCTACCTCATCGGGTGTGTTTGAAATATAAACAGCCTTACCTAAGTCGCTTTCAGGGTTTCCTTTTGATGGGTCAAACTCTTTAAAGGTATGAGTCGATCCATGTACACCTTCAACTACAACTGGTTCGCCTGATACGAAATCATGTTGCTCGCCAATCTTAACAATTTTAGCACCTCCGCTGAACTTCTTAAAGTATGGCGAATCAATCCCCTTCTCATTCCATAGCTTTGTGGCCTCGGCCACCTTCCCCTTCCCCGCACCCGCTTCGGAGGCTGGCATGAAGAGTTTCTCGGTCACCGTGACATCGGCTTCATCGAAGATTACATAATTGTAATCGCCCTCGCCTTTGGATCGGGATGAACCATCTAAATATTTGATGCCTGGTATGCCGGCTTCTTTTAATCGCCTGGAGATTTCAGGCTCGGGCATATCATCGAGTACATTATTGGTTATGTCCCGATAATCCTGTTCTTGTCGGTATTGCCAAGTATCCTCGCCCTCCTGTTCCCGTAGGAACTTCTTGAGCTTATCCTGTACCCCTTTGGGCTGTTCGCCTAATGTCTTATCATAAAGCAGATACTCGTTCTCCTTCGGGGCGAGTTCGACTTTGTAGACTGATCCTTTGGGTGATATTTCAGCGTGTTTTTCCATCCCTACAAGCTCATGCAATTTCTGTAGGTAGGGCGAATCTTCAGACGAATACAATCGGCTCTCTACTTCAGCTAAAGCAGATTCATAATCCATTTTATGTTTAGCCACTATTTTTGCGGCCTCGTGCCTAATATCAGAAGGGTTATACTCCTTACCATCGTAAAGATACTCTTTATTTAGGTTTTCAAAATACCATTGGGCCACATCTTGCTTCCCCGCAAAGTAAAGCCCATGCCCATAGGCCTGCGCGCCCTCGCCTGTACCGATTGCCGATGTTCTGAACTTACCCAAGGGTGCGCCCGCTTCGGGGGCTAGGGTGTGCGGTGTGCCGTGGTAGGCGGGGTGGAAGAGTTTCTGCCCACTTTCTAATTCATTACGAATCTGATTAGCTGTGCGATCCGAGTCTCTAGATTTAGTAATATCCTGTGGGTTTATATATTCCCGCCCTTGGCTAAACTCCTGTCCGTTCTTATCGTATCCATAGAATGGATTCTGCTCGGGATTATCCGCTACTCCTGAAAGCCGAGAGCCATCTTTTAAATAGACTGGGCTTTTAAAGGTTCTAAGTCTTGCCGATTTATCCCTTGAAGATTTTGGCCTGAAGAAACTACCAGGTGATCCTTCTTGGATTTCGGTAGGCATGAAGAGTTTGTCATCCAAAGGCATATGATTGTGTTTTACATTATCCCAATCGAATGAAATTCCATCTCTGCCGGTTGGAACTAATCCAGCTAAAGCATCAAAGTCGTAAGATCGAAATGCGTGTCTTAATCTGCCTTCTTCTAGTAAGACTCTCAGTTTTTTGTTCTTAATAAATCCAGCGGATTCAGGTTGTCCGAATAATGCAGTAACAAGCTCGTTTTCCTGTTTTCCCTTCGGGTTTATTCGACCTTCGGAATCGGTTAAAGATTCCTTGGCAACTCTACGGCCTTCCTCAATTAATGCGTTTGGATCTTTGGCAAATCCCTCTTGGACTAAAACTTCAGCATTATTTCTTAAATACGCTTCATCAAAACTATCTAATTTAAGAGAGGCGGCGGATGTTGACCTATCGGATAAACCAGTAATATTAAACCCGACTGGACTAATAACTCTAGGTCTTAGCTCGTTATCCGAATACTTACTAGGTTTACCCGATCTGTATAAAAAGTTCAGTTGTGCTTTATCCCTTATAGCCTCCTGGGCAACATTTATAAGAGTATTTATATTACCGAATGGGTCATTCCTTGTGAATACACTTCGCACTTCATCCGACAAAGTTTTACCCTTAATAGCAATCGCATTACCGCTTTTATTTACAAATGCTCGCATCCCACCTGTTGGGTTTTCTAAGAGCCTCTTCTTAATTTCGACAAGTTTTTCTTTTACTTTTCGATTATTAATCCTAAATGCTCCAGCTTCTTTTAGCGAAATACCTTTAGTATTAAATAATCTTTGAACTGCTTGCTGTGGCTTTTCGCCTCTTTGCAGTTTTATCTTCATTGGGTTTTCTGCTAAGTCGATTTTATCTGCTAGTGCATACTCCCTTTGCTTAACATAATTTTTGTAAAGATTTTTAATTGATTTACTTCGCTGAACCAATGGGTTTTTACTTCTTACCTCTTTCCCGAGAATAGAAATATCTAACGGGTTACCGGTATTGCCGTCTACAGCACCAAACATGGTAAGCACTTTGCGAGATCCATCTAAAAGTTTTTGCCTGAGAGAAGGTTCTATCGTTTTAAATATATTAGGATTATCGACCATCATCATAGCGAACTGTTCGGCCCCGATCTCTTGGGCTAACTTTTCTGCATTTCTGCCTATGCCGATCCCATCCTGAATCCCCCCATATAAATCTGCAATATCGACTGCCTTCTTATTAAGTTTGATCGAATCAATCGGTGCGCCGGCTGAATCGGTAGTAAATGCAAAGTCGAACGATTCCTCTCCTGGCTTTGCTTTATACTCTGATAATATCTTCTCGGCAAAGAATGGATCGTCCTTAATTGCCTGTTTGATAAAATGGTGACCAAGTTCATGGGTAAGAATATCCATTGCCTCTTTCGAGCTTCTGCCAGCATTACCATCTTGATTAATATAGATAGTATTATCTGCTATGCCATAATGTGCATTTGGAGCGGATCGAAGGTTTGGATCATCTTGACGAAGAAAATCTAAATATGTCTGCTTATCTAAAAACTTTAATTGTGGACTTGGTATACCCGCCTCTTCAACTGTGGCGAATGCCAATCGTGCTTCGGGGGATAATTTTTTAAATTGTTTGATCTGATCATCTGCCAGCTTGGCATTAAGAAAGTTTATACTCGATTGATCACGAGCCGCCTGACTCTTTCCACCCTTCATACCAGGTTGGCCGAATGGTAGTGAGCCACCCATCAGCGTACCCGAACCAACTGCCGCGCCAACGCCTTCTGCACCTTCTCCCGATGCGTATGCTAATGCCCCGTTTAATACTCCTACGGATGCACCATTTACGAGTGAATTAAATGCTAGATCGGTTAGCTTGGTAGCACCGCCAGCATGAGCCATTAGGGCGAGTTTACGAAGCCTTGGTGAGTCGGCTGAAGTTGCTAATCGTTGTAGGAATCTTTTCTGCCCACCTGTGGATGCAAGGGCGGATAAAGTTCTTTCTACTCCCCTACCCGTCTTGTTGGCGATATATCCGAGTGCTTCTGCTCCAGTTAATAATCCAAGCCCAGGGACTGCACCTGTTAATGCTCCTGTTGCCTGTGCGCCAAGTATGCCCGAACCTGCAATCTTGGGGTCAATAAATTTACTAGCAAATCCTATTACTGCGGTTCTTGGGAGTGCGGCAACCTTTGAAGTCAGTTCCCCAGTCTTACCAACTCCACCAGCAATCTTTGAACCGATAAGTGCTGATCCTTTAATCGCTTTTCTTGTTCCCGATGCGGCAAGTTTAGCTGGTATCGATGCAACATCTGATACCTTGTCTAATCCCTTGGCGACTTTCTGCGCACCTCGGCTTGTCTTTGCCATCGCCCTGGATAACTGCACAAGCCTAGGTGAACGAGCGGCGAATGCTCCCGCCTTTGCTCCTGTTGCAACTGCCTTAGCCCCGAGGGATGCACCCTTAGTAAGTAAACCCGCACCAGGTATAAGTAAGGTAGGATCGACAAAGTTTGCACCAAAGCTGATAAAGTCCCTACCCTCTTCATCGTAGGTATTGAGCATAGCTGTGCGTACATTTTGATTATAAAGAAAGTTATCCTTATATCGTTCGTACTCTCTTTTCATTTCTTCCTCATCAGAGTAGAAATTATCCATTGCCGATCCGCCTAGAGTTTCTGCAAATCGCTTAAAGTCTGCCATGCCTATTTTGAAGACTCCACCGATTTCACTTTTTCCTACATTGCCCGAGAACAGTTCGCCTATAGCTTTTGAACCTTCAGATGCCAATGCACCAGCACCGGTTATGAAGGAATCAGTAAAGGCCGATGTCTTATCACCGAAGGATCGACTATCCTCAACCTTTCGTCTCTCAACATATTCACCGAATGATTCGGGGGTGGATGCTAGTTCCTCGTCTAATGCTCGAAGTTCTGCTATCTTCTGTTCATAGGTCAAAGGCATACCATCATCCTCGGATAATCCGAGTTGAGCGTTAAGAGCTTGTAACTCGGCTAATTGTTCCGCTTGGGTGGCCATATTAATTACCCTGATTTACATTTCCAAGATTTTGGATATTTGGGTTATCAAAATATTTATTTTGCAAATCTCTATCCCTAATCATTTGTTTTTTTCGATCTATCTCAGATTGGATATCTGCCGGGTCTATTGTATTGGCGGTTTGTTGAGGTGAATTACCGCCTTTTCTAGGGTCAAATACATTATGGTTACCTTTCCCGTGAATTACATTATTATATGTATAGTTTAGAAGGTTTAAATTATAAGTTAATTCCTTAGCATCTAAACTCTGCTCTAAACTACCGAAAACCGATTGAAGCCCTTGCAATTCTTTATCTGATACATTTCCTAAAGCCCCGCCAGTTGGAGATGCTTCACGCATAGCTTGCAAATAATCAAACCCGATATTTGCTTTGATCGAGCCTAACCTTTCTTTCAATGATTTTGCATCAGTTCCAGGGATACTACTTAAATAAGAACCCATCCCCGTTGTAGTCATAGGGCTTTCCTTGATGATATCTAAAGCTCTGAATATATTGTCCTCAACAATAGTTGGTCCCGCTTTATAATCCGTCTTTGGTGTTTCTAAATTAGATAGCTCAAGCTCTGCTTTACGATTAGCTAAATTAATTTTTTTTAATTCAGCCTCTTCTTTAGGAGTCATCGCCTTCGGCTGACTTTGTGCAATCTCTTGATCTATTTGTTTGGCCATAGGTAGAACTTTATCAATCGGTTGATTCTGTTGTCTTGCTCTACGAATAAACTGTTTTGCTTGAGGAGACATTACAGACTGTTCGGCTAGTGATGGACCAGGAATCATTCGGGCGGGAGGAGTGGCTCCCTTACCTGCTTGGATATTACGAAGTACGGAATTTCGATCTAGCCCACTTGGATCGATTTGATCCGGCCCTGGTTGAGCCAAGAAATTTAAAAAGTTTGTAGTTTTTTCCTGTTCCCCCTTTGCCAACTGGTCAGCACTTTCCTGTCTTGCAAGGTTCTGTTTGGCGATTTGCATATTTAACTTAGTAAGCTCTTGTTGCTGTAGAAATCTTTGAGCATCCATCTGCTCTTTTCGTTTCAACTGGTCAGCCGTATTTACGGTCATTAGAGAACCAAGTAATGCTTTCTTTTTAGAGTTTGGAAGTTCTCCATCGATAAACTTGGAAAGCGATTTACCCAGTTCGCCTTCTCCCGATTCAATATCTTGTTGCCTCTCAGGTGTCATGTTTTGAAGAATCGCACCGATCTGCATATCTGCGGCCTCTCCTTCTTTTTTATTCTGTGCGTACTTCTCTATCGCCCCGCCGATCTTTTCGCCAAAGTCCTTGCCCATCTGAGCGTAGGCACGCCCTGGCGCGGTGGCGGCTTGCATGTTCATCTTTGCGATGGGGATCGCTCCCCCTTGTCCGTAAAAAGGTCGTCTTGCCATAATGTTTAATCCCTACCTGTTAAAGAATCCGCCCTCGCCCATACCACCACCAATGATACTACCGCCCATACTCATTAGTCCTTGCATCATACCAGCACGATTGGCGGCAGTTGCGGTACGCGCATCCATCTCGCCTTGGTAGTTCTGAGTATTGAGCGAACCAGCATATGCGGATTCGGGATTGAATATTGCGGGTGATGAGTCGAGTGAAAATCCAGCACCTCCAAATCCTTGTTGTGCCATCATTGGCGAGTTGCCCGTTCTGCCTGTGAGTGCGAGTAGTGGGTCGAAGTTGCCCATGCCATAAGCGACTCCGGCATTTTGTAATCGTTGTTGATCTACTGCTCGGTCGCCCTGGAGTTGACCTTTTATTTGTGACAGTAGTGTAGATTTTTGATCCACCATGCCACGATCTGCGGCCCCCTCCAAAACTCGTTGGTCAACCATCCTTGACTCGTCCTCAGTCATTCCGCCTTCTGTTTCCATACCCTCGATGGCATCTGCCATGATTGCTTGGCGGAGTGCATCTGCTTCGGGATCAGCGGCTCGTTGTGCGGCGGCAAGTTCGGGACCCAACTCCCGAATCATGTCTATATCTGCACCCGTTGAGTCGTATTGAATATCCTTCTGAGCGGCACTAATTTGTCGGAACGCATCGAGCAGACCCATGTTCGGATCTAGCCCAAGTTGCTCTAGCTGTATGCCTCGTTCAAGGTTTGCGTATTGTGGACGGAACTGTGCCTCGCTCGCATAGAGTTGTGGAGCTAGTGCGATTTGCGATTCTAAAGTGTCTCTTGTTTCTTCCCCGTAATCTCTTTCGGGTGGTGCTTCTACTGTTGTACTTCCCATAGTTATTCCCTCCTAATTAGAATGGTAGTCTCGCTGATTTTCTCATGGCTTTTTCTGCTTTTTTAAAAGCCGCTTCCTGTGCTTTGCGTGCCTTCCTCTGAGATAAATTACGCTGTGCTTGTTCGCTTGCAGACTGCCCAGACTGATAGTAATTGTTTCCTGTGCCAGGTGTCTCCTTACCATATCTTCTTGGGACTCCGTACTTACCAGGTCCGTATGCTTGTGATTGGTTTGGTTGGCCAAAACTTATGGGTTGATAGCTGTATGGTGCTGGCTCAACTCCTCGCTTAACTGTAGCCCCACCGACTCCAGCCATTCCTCTTTTCATTGGGTTCTCGTAATCCGCCTGACTCATATTTCCTGTACGAGTAAACGCCTGTCCATCCTTCATAAAGATTGGAGCGGCTTGATAGCCTTGTGTGCCTTGACCAAATCCAAATCCACTTGGTGGTGTTGGTTCTCTTGTTGAACTTCCCATAATTATTTTCTCCTGTTTAGTAAGCTATAAAGTCTATTCCATTTATAGGTGCGTAGGTCGCTTTCTCCCCGCTCCTTTACCCGTTTAAACATCACCTTCTCAAGCGGTTGTACGCTATCCATAATTGCTTGTAATGCACCCTCCCCCGCAAACCATCGAACATACCAAGCATCGGGATTCTTAGCGTACCATTGACCAACAGGGGTTATGCTAGAGTCTACAGGTTTTGCCATGACGAACATAGTGGGGGTACTGATGACTAAGCCTCCGACTAGGTAGTTATTCATCTCTGCACTAAAGTCCGCTGGGTCTTCATAGAGTCCCATGATCTGCTCGAAGGGAGCGAGTCCCTTGAGTTTGCGGATTAGGTCTGTGCGGAGTTTTCCCATCTTAGTACTTTATAATGTAGTTAAGGATGATGGTGGGCTGGACATTGTTGTGTGCGAGTCCTCCGCCTGTTTCACTAGATAAGCCTATGTTTGCTACAGGATCCGCAGTAGGTGCTTGCATTTGGTAAGTAGAATCGCCACCGAAACTTGTAGAAAAAGATGCTGAATTAGTAGCGTCCACAGGGTTTCCAGTATTTCCCGCATTATTATTAAGAGTAAAGTGATCGTGTGCTGGTAACTCAGTTTCAAGAAGCGTGTGTTCCTTCGCTCCGCCTATTGAACCTACACCCTCTACAAAGGTAAGTGCAGTATCGTCCGCTAAGGTTACGGCAGATGATAAAATTATATTTTGCTGGTCTGTAACAGTAATAATGGTAACCCCAGCACCAATGCCGGAACCTGTTACTGTCATACCCGCTAATAAAGTACCCTCATTACCATCAAGGGCAACATTAGTGGATGCATTAGTCGCACCATTCACAACGGCAGATACATCAATCAAACTACCACCCAATCCCGCAACTACTCGTCCTCGTAGGTCAGGCAGAGATACTGTATCGCCATCGGCAAAAACTTCCGTACCCGCATTACCATAAAGTGTTTTGATTAGATCAAATAGGGTTTCGTAGTCTGCACTTTCACTACCCGCACCTGAGCTTGCATCGCCAATCGTACCGCCATCGCAGAGTAACCATCCACTTGGTACTGTTGCACCAGCATAAGGAATTAATCCACCCGGTGGCATAATGGCAGAAGCCGCACTCGGTGCGATCTTGGATGCTATGATTGCTCCGTCTGCAATCTTACCGCTCGTTACCGCACTATCTGCAATCTTCTGCTCACTTACCGCACCATCTGCAAGTTTGGCGGTAGTAATACCTAAATCTTTCACGCGAAGGGAACCATCTCCGCCTACCCCATCATTTACTTCAAGGGTTGAGCCATCAGTTGCTTCTCCAGCACCACCTAAGAAGGTCGCACCGTCCACCAAGTTATTAAGCTTCGCGGCAGTTACATTTTCGCCGGATATAAAGTCTTCGGGATTATTTAATATAGCCATGTTATTTAAGTTGTTGAAGTGGTTGATCGATCTGTAACCCGCGCATCGAGTTTAATGGCTCGTACAATTGGTCGTCCTTCTGTGGGTGTTACGGTTGTAGTACATCCAAATCCGCGCAGTCGTATACGGGTCCTTAGACTCGCATCCTCTCCCGCTGGTAGGTCGGCATTAGGGGTAAGTAATTCGCGTATACTTGTACTACCCCTAGACCCATCGGGATCAGTAGTGGTAAATGATATATCTGCATTACTTACTAATCCATCTGCGGATTTAATGTGTAACTCAGCACGGGCAAAATTCTTGCGGTCTATGGTATCGGCATCGTACTCACGGGAGACTAACTTACTATTAATATTGAGAGTCTCAGGAATACTCACCCCAGCAGATACGGATATTTGATCACCTCCGTCAAAACCATCAATCTCATGTACGCCACCCTCCACTGTAGTGATATAGATTTTATTCTTTGCACCCTCCTGGGCCACAATCATGTCTCGAACATTAAAGTCTGAGCTATCCACTTGATCTACGCTTTCCCAACCTTGGTTAAGTAGGTTGTAAACAAGAATCATATTATTCTCCCGCGCTCCATCCAAAGGTACTGCGAACCATAAGCGATTATCATGGTAGCGACCAACTGCTTTATCGATTGAATCGGTATTGATCCGAGAGATGATTGGATTAATCGCTTCCGATAATGGAAGTTCTAGGCCCCGCAAGTTGTACTCATCTAAGTATTCCAAACCGTAAATCCCATTGTCGCTAAGGAAGTAAACCTTGTTACCAACCTGGATGATAGTCCTTCGAGCAGCACATCCAAGTTCAGGAGTTACAACACTAAGGTTGCAATCTGCGAGGGATCCACTTGTTCCGCCTAACCGGTAAATACTTTTTCGACAGAACACTAAAATCGTATCTTCCGAGAATGGTTCGATACCTACGATAAAATCATCACCACCCGAAGCTATACGGAAATTCTGACCAATTGGGTCCACAGTATTGTAGTCCAAAATGTCTGTTGCGATTAACTCGTCTGTAAATTTTCTGCGAGTGGGAGTAGTATCGCTTGTGAAGAAGTACGGCATCCATAAGCGTTGCTGGTTTAGTACAGCAAAGGGTGCGGCTGGCATATGGATTAAGTGGCTAATTACCCGCTTCTTTGCCAAACGGATAGACTTATTATCGCTATCCAAAACAGGCTCGGTTGCTAGGATTACGAACTTAAAGTTATCTGCATCAACTACCGAAGATACTCTTATCTTATCCCCAGCAAATGTATCCAATGGTGAATCCGCTTTTACTATTTCCAATTCATCCCCAACGACAAACCCGTGTGCGGTTTGATTAAAAGTAACCACACCCGCATCATCCACCTCCACACTACTGTCTGTTATGTGATCGGGGTACGAGTAGTCGCCTGAGTCAACCAACTGAAAGTCATTAAAATATTCGATACGAGCGGCAGATGTAGAGTAGGTATGAGATGCGCCACCTGTGTTTACAAAGGTAACTGTGAGAGTGTCTGCATCGGGAACTGACTTTACTTCATAAATTCCATTGGGATCACCCTGTCCGTCTGCTGACCAACTACTCAACCCCGCAATAGTAACATAATCATCAACGACCCGTCCGTGTGCAACTGCGGTAATTGTAATTGTTTGGTTGGACCTGGATGCACCTGTCACATCTACAGTAGTCAAGCTGGGTTCCATGAACATTGTGGTTTTATCACCACGGAAAATAAATATTTTGTCGAATGCTTGTACCAATTCGCATCGAGCAATTATCTCGTTACTTGCGGGGTAGCGAACCTTGTACTCGGTTCTATCCCGCAGTCGGATTATTTGGCAGACATTATTAGTTGCCGTAAAAATATAAGACTCGATCTGCTTATCACCCACTAAGGTGTATGCAGTTGCCCCGTAAACCTCATTAGCTCCTTCGTCATTGATTGTAAAATCAAGTACTGTAACAATCGAATTGCCGGGCGAAACGAGAGGCTCATCACTCGCAGTAATACTGAACACTTCGTCCGCTCCACTCGATGGATAAGTTACCAGCTTGTTTGCGTAATTAACTGTTGCTAGTGCGACTGTTCCATTCGGTGTGTCTCCTGTAAATGGTATGCCATCTATCGTAATATTCTCGCCCGGGAGGAAAGCATTATTTGGAGTATCCGCTAGAACAAGGGTTACTACATTACTCGCCCTTTCCGCAGAAAGAATAGGAAATGGTAATCGTACAGCATCCGCATTAATCGTGATTGCACCCGCAAATGTCTTTAAACCCTTGCGTGGTTGCCAACCTCCATCCTTGTCCATCCGTCCATTTTGCGACAATGCAACCTCACCAGCCTGTAGCTGGTTCGGGCGCAAGCGACTGTTCATTCGCTGGAAAAATACATCCCCCTCAGATACGAATGGATCGTCTAGTTTGCCGTAACTGCGGTATCTGCTCATCTACTTCTTACGAAGTTCTTGGACGATCTTGATCGACATAAATATCACGGTCGCTAGTCCGGCAATAATGCCGACTAGCTCGTTCATCGTGCCTAAACCAAAGGTGGCGGCTGTACCCGCCATGCCAGCTACAGAAATTCTATCCATTGCAAGCATCTAGTAAGATTAGTATGGCGATTAAACCCACAAATATCGTTATCATTTTTCCTCTTTTTGAGAGTGTGTGAAACTTGTCCTTTAATAGATAGAAGTTTTTCATTTAATTGGAAATGGTGGACGGGTTTGGTTTTTAAGGGCCTCAGTCTTACTGCACTTACGAGCCACAAAGATTGGAATCGTGAGGTAGCATCCAAGCCCTACTGCCGCCCATCCCAACCACTTTTTAATATTGGATGTAAATTGATCGAAGACCGATTTGTGTTCTGCCATTCCTTGGGCTACAAGTGCGGAAACATCCCCGTGGGTTAGGGCCTCTAGTTTCTCCTCTGCTTCGACTAAGGCATCGGCATTTTTCAATGCCTCGCCAGCCAAGGCTCCTGTACCCGCACCAAGTGCGGCTCCTCCAGGTCCGCCCAAGCTACCTACCCCACCAAAAGCGATTGCGCCTAGTGTTGGGTAAGTTGATCGTAATGAACAACCAGCGAGCAGAAGAGTCGCGATGGAGAGGACATAGAGCATCAGTTAAGAGTAACTGACTTTATGACTGCGTCCGATGTGCCAGCAGTTGTGGTGGCGATGTAAAGTTTGAAGGTGTCAGTAGCAAAGTACAATTCACCCTTTACCGCTTCCTTGGCAAACTTAGTAGAATTAGCATCCGTCCCCGTCTTCACCGCAATGGCGAAGTCCTTCTTGTGCAATTTATTGTAAGCCATGACTACTTAGCTTGTGGGTCCAGCACCGATACAAGGAGAAGATGGGCGGAGACGTAGGTCGGAGGCTGGGTCTACATATAAAGGATCGCCGTAGAAATTGTCTGTACCCCCTGTGTCGTTGGTTGTACCCATATTATGGAAGCAACAATTAGTAGAGCTGTTAGAATATTTTTGGCCTACTTTGGTATTATCATTTGTACTAAATATACAATTATCAAAAGTAAATATTGCGTCAGCCCGCTGGGTGAAACCCGTAGTATTCGCCATATCGAAAAAGATACTACAATTTTTCATGGTCATACCTTGCGTGTAACCAAAAGGTCTATTACCAGTAAGTCTTACGCAAAACTCACAAAACTCAATAGCGGCTAAATCGTTAATGCCAAGAACTCCAGATATGACAGGTACAGCAGGAGTATCAACTGTATGAACTACTTTACAATATTGTAGCTTTGGCTGGTCAGCATAAACCGCCGTTGCATCAAGAGCTGCAAGTATTTCAAACCTAAAATCTTCAAAATAAAAACCTGATACGACACTACCGATAGCATTAGATGCAGAGCTTATAATAAGTTCCTTGTTTGCGGCTCCGCCTAATATTTTTGCCCCAAACCTATTCAAGGACTTATAAGTAACTCCGTCTGCGTCCCAACTTATATTAGAAGTTATACTATAATTACCATCCGTAAAAAGAATAGTCCCTCCACTTCCAGCGTCTGATTCTGCCGAGCTAAGTGATGAATAAGCGTAAGCGTTAGCAGCTGATGAGCCGTCTCCTGTGCCTTGTGCGGTTGGTGCGATGTATGATGTTCCCATGATATTTGTGTCTCTAAGTTAAGTTTGTTGTTAAGCGATTGATCCGCCTGAGATTAGAAGTGGTGCTGGATTTGCCCCGATGTCGGGAATATTAAAGCCTTGTCTAATAGGTAAACCGTTTCCTCCTACAGAGTCGGAGTCTCCGCTGATTAATGAGTAAGTACCTGATGTCGTTGTAATCTCAATATCAGGCTCGGTTGAATCTTCTACTACTGATACTCCTGTGGTTAATTCTAATCGACCGGATGGGGTAGTTAAGTATGCCCTAGATGAGTCGTTCTTGACTACAAAATCTAAGTTTCCATCGCTGTCTGTAATAACTACAACCGACCCGCTGGGGTTATCTATTACCTTTAACGATTGATTCGGATACGCTCCGATGTGCGGGTTGTCCGTTCCTCGGAGTGCGGTGGTGAGCGGGGTGTTTACATCGACTGAGACTTGTCCGTTTACGAAACTCGTGCCGTCAAACTTGATTACATCTTCGTTCGATGCAGATGTGATTGTAACATCGCTAAGATCGTTAATTACAGAGGTTGGTTGTAAGGCTGTATCTGCCTTGCCCCCTTGTGCCGCTGTTGCGTAGTCGGCTGAATCTAAACCATCTAGCTTTGTCTTATCGCCATCTACGAATGCTCCTTCGGTGGGTTGTAGTTGATAGCTACTTAAATTCTGATCACCTGTGTTCGTACCACTTAAATTGCCGAGGTTTGTAATGTCTGATGCAGTGACAAACTTGTGAGTGGTTGAAGTATCATCCACATCATCCGCATCCAACACCACCGCACCGGTTTGCGTGTTTACGCTTTGGACGGGGGCTGTGGTTTTTAGGTTAGCAACTGTTACCTTCTTAGTAGTACCATCAGGTGAACCTGTTAAATCCGATACATCGGTGATCGGTAAAATGTCCCCATCTGCTGGATTAGCTAGTGGGTCTAATGATGATATGCGCTTATTTGCCATAATTTATTTCCTCTTAATCGAATGCTAAAAATTGCCCGGCTTCTACTTGCAGAAAGTCTTCCGCTTCGGATTGGATTACCCCATCGGGTCCGCCAATAGGTGGTCCTACCTGACTGTCTGCATCGGTGTCACCGATGAATAAACCTAGTCCAAATAAAGGCATTAGGCTTTGTAAAGTATAGCCGCCCCGCTGGTGAGCGTGATGCTGGTGAAGGGAAAATAAATACAATCGTTTTTATTGAATGTAATATTATCCGCGATCAATCCCGCCGAGTTATCCATCTTGCTCGTAACTGCATTAATTACTGAATCCTCAGTAAATTGTATGGCGACAAAGTCTCCTACATTAGCCCCAGTTCCGTTTACATAAATAGAACCATTGGCTCCCATCGAGTTCTGTACATTTATACTGCTGATTCCCATGATATTATGATGTTGTTAAAATGTTTACTCCGAACGAGTAGCTCGGATAAGTGTTGAAGGTTATTTTGTTTTGCGACTGAAGGCGTTCGGCTCTATCGATTTCTAAAGTCAGGTATTCCTCCGCCCTGTTTTCCTCTTGGAAAGCGGCCTCGGTCTGCCCGTCTCCTCGAAGGAAGTCGGAGAGGCTTCCGGCTGTTAAATAGTTGGATAAAAATTCAGGTACATTTGTTTCATCGCCGGCATCTTTTCCGTATGTTGGACGAACTGCGGTCCCGACAATAAAAACGGATGAAACCGAGCTGTTTGCCGGTAGAATTAAAAATCCATCTAAAAGTTTAAAGTCCAGTAGGATGGCGGAGCGATCAGTATAAGGATTCTTAGTATAAACTTGGTGAATCTCCATGACATCCAAATCGTTATCGATTTGTACCGCTTTGTCGGCTGTAGGGTTAGTGGTGGCCGCTACTGTTTTCTCTACTAGTTTTAAAAGATCCGGCCATTTGCAACGATGCCAAGCAGTCTGTGCCCGACTGTTTAAAGATTCCTTAAAGAAAAATTCATCTACTTGCGTCAAGGTTGGCAGACCAGCCACCATCTTGAAGCGTTTCTCTAGGGAATCAAATGTTACAGTTCTTGCCATTATTGAACATTAGCAACGCCTGGATTAACAGGCTTGCCTCCGGCTTGAATGTTGTGCCGATTAAATTGTGAGGGCGAACGATACTGCAAAATATCATTGCGGTACTGGCGTGACTGTTCCCGTACTAAATCAATCTCTTGCATTAGCATAGCTTCAGCGTTCTGCTCCTCAATGATCGCTTTTTCTGTTTGCCCATCGCCACGAAGAAAATTGGCATAACTTGAGTGAACCAGGTACTCGAAAAAGAAATTAGGGACATCTTGCTCATCACCAGCCTCATCACCATAATAACCCGAAGTAGCCGATCCTGAGTTTATCTCAGATCGTAAATCTTTGCGATAAGTGATATACACATTTACGCCATCTAATGTAGTTGGCTCAATGATTTTGACCGATGGAAATCCTCCCGAATCTAACTCGGTTAAAAATGTATATTCATCAGGGTAGCGAGTAGAAGATGGATCTTCTTTGTGGATACGGAAAACAACATTGGCATCGTTTGCCAATTTATTGCTTGAACCATAAATCCGTAGCCTGTTGGCATCAGAAGTCACTATTGCAACACTTTCACCCATGACTGTAAATTGAGGCCAAGGGTATCTCTCATGGGCTATACGAGCCGCACGATTTACGAGGTCCCGTAGAAAGCTTGCATCTGTTGCCTGTAATGCATCAAGTCCGGCTAATGCTCGAAACCTAGACTTTAATTGGCTGTATGTTGCAGTTGCGTAATTTGCCATAATTTAAATATTTAGTGTTTTACCTTAACTTCGGGGTTTGATTTCTCGAAGTCTTTGACAAATCCTTTATCGCCCCAGCACCCTGGTCGCTCCTGTTGATGCCTTAAATAAGTCGCAGTATCTGTTACCCTTTGTAGGCGAAAGTTTCCTTTGCCTCCCTCGAGGGATTTAGCGGCTCGGCGAGCTTGTTCCTGTCTTTGGGCATAGCCCTTCTTTTCCCGAACTACTGCCTGTTCGTTTGCTTTTCTCATGTAGTAAGCGATTTCCTCCTGGGAGTTTCCACTCCGCTTACCTCCTTTTACGATGATATTAAGACTCATATTTTAAAAGAAAAAAGGGAGCCAGCCTACCCCTAAGCTGGCCCCCCATTTTATGAACACATGAAACAAACAATTACTACTAATTGATTGAAGATTTGATTAAACAATAGAACCAAGTGCGCGAGGGTTAGCTACTCGAAGAGTAAGCATGGCCTCGGAGATTGCTCTACGGCCAGCACCGTTGTCGGGAAGGTCGTTTACAGTAATTCCTTCAAGGAACTTAAGGGAAACATTATCATCATCCGAAATCAAGTATGCACGATTTGAATTGATCACTCCTTCAGCGGTGTCTGTACCTGCGGTAAGTTTACCACCGGAAACATAAGCACCATTACCAGCTACTCCACTAAGCTCAAAGGTGTCAGCAGTTTTGTTGGCAACTGTATGAGTGCCGTTTGCCGCTGTGTTACCAAGAACTCCGCTAATTGTGACTTTGTCACCATCGGCAAATCCATGACCTACACAATCAACTACGATTGGAGTAGCATTTGATGCACCTGTGACAGCTTGGGAAATTCCACGACCTCCGTGAAGCATTGGAATGATGTCGATTGAACCGAAATCAGATATAAAACTAAGTACAGAACGAACCAAGGTCTTTCCGCTCACATCTTGAGTGAAGGAATAAACTGGGTTAGTCGCAATAGCGGCGCGAGTGTAATCGGTGATTGCATTCATTACCGCAGGACCAGCGAAAAGTTTGTACTCTCCTTTTGCTCCACTTGCTTCGTAAACAGATTGAAGAAGTCCACGAAGACCTGATTCTGTCAAGTTTGCGAAGTCTACGCGAGATCCACTTACTGAACGAAATCCTTGTTTTAGCGTAGTATTAAATGTTTCTCCGACAGCTTCCGGATCACTCCATTTACCTAACCCACACAAGAGAGAACCAGCAGAACTAGAACCAGCGGCTTGGTCAGTTGAAGAGCCAATAGCTGTCTCGATTGAGCGCTTGAGTTGAATGAGGGATTTTGCTTTTGAAGCGTTATACAATCCGTTTTGACCATTAGGTGCTACATCTACCATCTCGGCTTGGCGAGATACAGAAAAGCGGTCCTGTAAGGTTTGGATTCTGTTGCCCAAACGAGCGCGAGAATTTACCAAGTCGCTCATGTCGCTAAGTGAATAGTCAACGCCGTCAACTTGTCCTGAAATGGAGGGATCGGCGAGGCTATCTACGAGCCATTCGTTTAAGGTCGCTTTGGGCGCGGCGGATTGTGGTAAAAAACTAAAAAGCGGAGTCTCTGTAGGCTCGACTGTTTTTAGTAGATTTTCTAGATTTTCTCTAGCGCCTTGAACGCCAGAGATGTTGTAAGATGTTGCTAATGCCATAGTAATAAGATTTTAAATGTTTAAAATTTTGTTAGATTTTTACAATTTTAGTCGCTAAGAAAGGCGGCTAGATCGGTTACCGAGAGATTGCCTTGGCGCTTGATTTGATCTTTCTGTTTCTGTTTCCGAGTATTGGCATTTTCCACCGGTGGTGAGGCGTTGCCTCCATCGGTAGGTGGTGGACTCTTTGGCTTGATCGCTTTCTTTTTAGGTGCGGCCTTTGCCTTTTGGTCCGACTTGATTGCTTCAATCCCTCGGACGAGGGTTGCCGCAACAAAGTCACCGTTGGGAAGATTTTTTAGGATATGGCCGTACTGGCTTTTGAGTCCTCCGAATAATTCTTTCCGAGCTTCTGCTGATTCATCGTCCTGGTTGAGCCAGGGATGTGTGGCGATTGTATCCTGTTGCCATTGAGCTTTTTCCTGTAAGTAGTTCTGCCTAGCTGGAATCTTTTCAGTAAGGTACTCGTCTGCTTGGGTAAGGATATTTCGGATGTCATCATCTGAATATTCTTTTCCGTCAACTTCTACGTACGACTTCCCGATATTCTGTAAGGCGAACTTCTTGGCGGCTTGGGCTTCCTTTTGTAACTTTTTCAAGTCTTCAAAGTTCTGAACATTTTCAAGTTCAGGTTGGCCGGTTGCCTGCTCATTAGGTTGGCTGTTGGATTTAAGGGATTCGATCTCGGCTTTAAGTGCATCTGCATTTTCTTCAGCAGACTTAGCCCGTGCAGTTAGTTTATTAACTTGCTTGAGCAGTTTACCTACAGCTTTTGGCGGTTCCTCTTCGGACTCCTCCTCCTCGATCTCTTCATCCTCTTGCTCGGTTTCTTCTTCGGTATCTTCTTCCTCTTCGGAAATAGACTGTGAAAGAACATCTTCTTCTTCCGATGCTTCTGCTTGCTTGGAACTCTCGGGAGTTTCCAC
>Ga0115571_1001179_pt1 | contig 18698 bp, 18 predicted proteins | sample COGITO_mtgs_1205_FD_87293 | JGI IMG/M metagenome (GOLD analysis project Ga0115571, IMG submission 87293) | Pelagic marine microbial communities from North Sea - COGITO_mtgs_120531 | ecosystem: Environmental > Aquatic > Marine > Epipelagic | place: Germany:Helgoland, sampling site Kabeltonne...
CCAGCAGCCAAAAAGGCAACAGCATAGACATGCACATGCATACCAAATGTACGCGTTTTGGAAAGTGGTACACGGCTCGTACAGTACACGTCCAGTACACGAAAAGGGTGTTTGGTGTACTAGGTGTGTACCGTTGCACACGCTGAACCAGAAGTTGTCCCGATTTGGGTTGGTAGAATTTAATCAGTTAATTGTTTTTCAGCGTTCCTAATCGGGACAACTTCTGGTTCAGAGTGTGCGCCGGTACACCGCTGGTACACCAAACCCCATTTCATGTACGGGACGTGTACTGGACGAGGCGTGTACCGGCGGAGGGAAGGGGGGGGGTGTCGATCGACGAGGCGATCGATGCCTGTCTATCGCAGCCAAGGAAGCAGCAACCAACACGCTCTCGGGTGAGAACTCACCCACCCACCCGCCCAAGGAAGAGAGAGGGGGGGGGTGTCGCTCGCCAGCATGTGCTTACCTCTGTCGATCGCTTCTGTACTGGCAGGAACCAACAACAGCCGACACAAGCCAACATGTCCACGACCACCGTTACCAACACAACGACGCGACCCGGTGGCGGCGGTGGCGGCGGTGGCGGCGGCGGTGGTGGCGGCGGTGGCGGCGGTATGACGCTCCGCTTTCTGATCGTCGATGCCACCGAGGGAACGGAAGTACGACTGTACGCCGTAGACGGACGGGACGCACCCAAGCACATGAAGAAGTACTTGTCCAAGACAGGAAAACGTGAATTCGAAAACGTCTACCAAGACTCCGCAGAAACGTTGGACGGCCTGGTAGACGAGGAGTCGGAGCGGGCCGAGGAGCGCGCAGAGGAGGTCTGGGAGTGGATTGACGAGGCTACCATTCCTGAGAACTTGTTCAAGCCAGGCGATGCGCGCCAAGTGATCACCCACAGCATTTCTCTTGTCACTGCGTGAACCATAGACATGCACATGTACCTGTAGTGTACCGCTTTTGAAAAGTGGTACACTCCTCGTCCAGTACACGTCCAGTACACGAAAGGGGTGTTTGGTGTACTAGCTGTGTACCGGTGCACACTCTGAACCAAAAGTTGTCCCGATTTGGGTTGTGGAATTTAATCAGCATAGACATGTACATGTACTGTACCGCTTTTGAAAAGTGGTACACGCCTCGTCCAGTACACGCCTCGTACACGAATGGGTATTTGGTGTACTAGCTGTGTACCGGTGCACACGCTGAACCAAAAGTTGTCCCGGTTTGGGTTGGTGAAATTTAATCACATATAGACATGCACATGCATGCGAAGTGTACGCGTTTCGGAAAGTGGTACACACCCCGTACACTAAGGTGGTGTTTGGTGTACGCGCTATGTACCGGAGGGTAAAACTTCGCCAGAGAAAGGGGGGGGGGTGTCGATCGACGAGCCGCACACAGACTGCATTTTCCAGGCGCCCTGAGACAGAACACACACACATACAGCCAAAAGGCAATGGTCCTTTCCCTGGTAACCGCCTTCCATTCTGGGTCCGCCGATCATCAGACCGACGCGAGATTGCGCATTGGAGAGCTCGACGATCTCGGCAAAGACATGCTCGAAAAGGCAGTGGCCGAAATCCAGGGCAAATTGCAGCGCAATCCACCCATCCTGGTATTCAACAAATTGTGCCGCCAGCGCCGTTCCGTCGGCTTTTTCGCCGACCCGGCCAAGACATTCGGCTATTTCTACAGCAAGTCGTGCGCGCTGTCGCAAGCGCCGGGGCCAGCGGTGCAGGCGCTGCTCGAGTACGTCAATGGGCACCTCGGCGCCGAGTACAACGGCGTCCTCGTTAACAAGTACGAGGACGGAATGGATTACATTTCCGATCACCCAGACGCAGAAGCAGGCCTCGACAAATCCGCCGGAGTGGCAATTATTACACACGGCGGCGAGCGAACGATGAATTTTAAAGTCCGCAAGGATGCGCCACCAAACTCGCAACGGTTCGCCAGCGGCGCATTTAAGCACGAGATGAAGCACCAATCCATCGTGGTTATGTCCGGTCAGGGATTCCAACGTACATTTACTCACGGAATTGCGCAGCAAAAGGACCGCAATCAGCCGCGGACCTCATTCACGTTCCGCGTCCATGCCGGCGCCGACGAGGAAAAGATGATAACGTCGTACCGCAGGTCACGGGCCAAGATTGATGAATTGATTGAAAAAGAAGCCGACCATGCCACTAGTGAGCCCACCGCCAAGCGCGCGAAAAGCGAGTAGGGGAGAGGAGAAGGGGGGGGTGTCGATCCGGAACCTCGAGTTGTGTGTGTGTGTGTTTTGAGAATACAGACAGCGATTCTCAAAAACAGTCCGATGCAAATTTTAGTTTTGGATTCGTGCCCGCGAAAGGCGGTACGCCGTTTTCGGTCACGGAAACTGCCGGGAAAGCTGCTGGTCGAGGCCATGCAACTGCTTGGCAAGGCACTGCGGGAGCATGGCTACACCGACGCCGAGCTCTACAATGCGCACAGTGCGTCACACCCGTGCTGCATCTGGGTCACCTCAGGCAAGGACGCGTTCAAGTGGACGCTCGCACACGCACGCGAATTGCACACAGTTTTCGACCTATATGTTCGCAAGAGGTGCGCAAAGTGCAGCGGCTACACAGGCACCCCGCATGGATCGCTCAAAGCTCTCGAGTTCCTCGAGCGACTCGTTGCCCGGGGCGGTCTACCGTCTACAATGCCAGACTCGGTCGACGCGTCCGAATTCTATGCCACGGTCGAAGCCATCCGAGCGCGCCAAGGCAATGCGGCGATCAAGAAAGCTGGCGCTGTAATCCGCGCGGCCGAAGGCCTGCCCACTGGCTGCAGCTCGATGGCGCTTGCGATAGACGCTGAGCATCAATCAACGTGCATCCGCACCGGGGCCATCGGCGGCGTCGACGGCGTCGAGTCGTACAGATCGTACCATGAATTGAAGGTTCCGGTGGTTATCCCAGGCGACTGTCCCTGGATGGACGGAGACGACGCGGCCGTGCCCACGCACGTGTGTGCGTGCGTGAAACGCAAGCGCAAATCCGCGCCCGTGCTCGTGTGCGATCACTTGTAGATGGCTTCAATCCGATCCACCAGACGGTTTATATAGCTCGGATTGACTCCTTCTGGCGCCTTGGACTCGTTGGTTCTCAGAACGTCATTGTGACCGTAGTTCTTGAGTACGCGATAAAAGATGGACCGTAAGGCTGTGAGAAAGTCGTCCTTGGGAACCATTAACAGGTTCGCCAAGCCAAGTAGGGAGTCATTACCGGGGTAAACTTCGTCGCGCGCGAGGAGGGCACAGAAACCATTCGCCATTCCGGTGTTCTGCATGTGTGTCCATGTGCCTGCAACCTCCTTCACTAGCTGCTTGAATACACGTTTGTGATCCCACGGTGGTGTTCCGCGGACCGTCAGGACGTAGTTGGCGAGGAGCAGACCGTTAATGAAGAAGGTGCACGCCTCTGGGGTTACTTCCCCGGTCTGCACAGTGTGCATGTTGACGTCCGCAGTGAAATAAGCGCCAAAATCGATCATTTTGACCTCGTAGTTTGTGGACGTTCCGTCCCTGCGGGCTATCATGTTGCTAAGTTTCACATCCGTAAGCACGATGTTGTTTGATGCAACGAGCCTCATCAAGGCGACCGTCGCTTTGGAAATGGAGTTTACGGCAGCGTCGAGTGAATCTGGTGTGGGGTGTGTGTAGCGAAGCCTGTCCAAAGTTCGCTCCAAGTCCGTCCAATTGCTTTCGGTGACGTATGCGTAGTCGTTGATCGCGACGATGTTGTCCTTTCCGAACACGTTGACGGGGAACGCCGCCAAAATAGGTGGTCCTATTTTTGTGGCTGCCATGTGCAGCGTCAGCGCCAGCTCGTCGCGCCCTAAACGCGTGTCTTTAGCACTATAAGTTGCATTGTAACTCTTTTTGGGCGCTCTGACCGACACTGTTGACGGCATCGTGAACGAATCCATTTTTTGAAGTGCAGAAATCAACGCCTTGAGCCCTTTGGAGACGACGTCGTCACCTCCAAGTCGAACTGACTTCTCGAAGCAATTGTAACTGCCACAGTTTCCACTGTGCTCTTTGTTGGCAAACCTCGAGCCCAGCACCGAAACGACGCTTAAAGCGTTGATACTGTCGCTTCCAAGAGTTGAAGAGTCATCCAGTCTGATCCCCGTCACCGAGGTTTCGGCCGAGAAGACCCATTTGGAAACATCAAAGGTCTCTTCGATGAGACTTGGTAGACGCAGCCGTTCCGTCAACCCGTCCAACGTGAATACCTTGCCCGCTGCAAAGTCGTCGAGTATGACATTGCGCTTGCGCCGTTTCTCCTCTTCAGCCACCTGGCGCACCTGAGAGACGAACTCATCCAACCTATTTTTGTTCAACGCTTTGACCATTTCCTCTGCACGCTGCCGTGCGAGTTCTTCCGCTTCAGCCCGTTTCTCTGCGATTATTCTTTCACGCCGCTCTTTGTTCCTTTTGGCCAACGCTTTCGCATTTCGTTCAGCTTTGGCCACTCTCTCAGCTTCCGCCTTCTCAGCCGCTTCAGCCTCTCTCTTCATTTTCTTGGTCATTGCTTCGGTGTCGTCCTCTACGTCATCGAGGCGAAGACGGTGCAGAGATGGCAGCATCGGAGCTTCACTTTACCCTATCATAACATCATCACAAGTCTCTTATGGTATGAACATCGCTAAGTCATCAGAGGACAGACAAGGGAGCGCCACAACAGAAAACACAAATGTCAGGAATTCCGAAGTCGACCATCTCAAAACGAGGCACCGCTTCGTCCTTCCGAACGCGCAAGGCGGCGAAGAGAGACAAAGACGAAGATGAGTGCTGCGTCTGTTTTCAAAACCCAAGCGACGCCGACAGCCCATGTTGTCGCTGGATGGCCTTTCCATGCACACACCAGACGTGTGAGTTGTGCTTTGCGCGGCTTGAAGAGTGCCCCATCTGCAGGACCGGGAAGGATGGCACTCCAGGAATCGAACGGCAACAAGCGCGCGAAGCCGCCGACGCCGCGGCGCGTGCGGCCTCAGCGGAAACGCACCCGACTGTAATCGTTTTCCAGAGCGGGGGAGGTGGGCATCCTTTCTCAGCCATAGACACACTGTTTCGTGTCACTGGACTACCCCCGGCCTTGATGCAGCAGATGCCCGAGCTTCTGGCTGCCGGTGTGGATTTTGAGCGGGAGCGTGGGCCTCGTCGCGCGGGAAGGCCATTGAGCCACGGCGAGCGTCAGCATCGTGCGGCGCGAATCATGCGGATCGGAGAGACCCTTCGAATTGAGGATTTGCTCGGGCGCCGCGTAAATCAGTAAATGCGCCCTGCCGCGCTAGCTTGGAGAGAGTTTAAAAAGGTGTGTGTTGGCGGATGCCGCCGCTCCAGAAGACAGTGCGCGGTGGTGGTGTTAGCAAAGGGAAGCAGAAGATCGTTAAGAAAATCGTTAAGAATGTGACGAAAAACATCACGTACAACAACACAATAAACAACTATTTTCAGCCTCAGCAATGCCCGGCCCCCGCACCACCGGAGGCCGTGCCCGAGAAGCCTCCCGACCTCTCTCCGGTTGGGGAGTCGATCGTGAAGCCGAAACCCAAGAAGCCCAAGAAGCCCAAAGAAAAGAGGTCGCAGTGGATCTCGAGCTTCGGGCGGCGGCAGGACAAGAAGGGCGCGATCGGGTTCGGCGAGGTGGATCACCAAGGCTACCGCAACAGAATGGCGATCAAAGAGGGGATCAGACTCTACGTGCACACGCTCGTCAACGTCTGCTTCAACGACCCGGACCTCGTCGAGTGGAACGCGGAGAAGGCCAAGTGCCCCAATGGCAAGATGGTCACGACCGACCACCGTGTTCCAGGGAAGGAGTTTAGGAGCGAAAACTACTGGTGGCGGCTGCGCTGGGCGACGAAGAAGAAGCAGAACGAAAATCAAGACGACCTCTCGGAGGACGCCAAGGCGAGCAAACGCGCCAAGCAGTCGCACGGGCTGGTGCAGGCGCGCGAGTGGCGCGGACGGGTCGGGAAACGAGGCCGCTACAAGGGCGGGACGCCCGACGCGTGGGACGGCGCGCCGAAGTGGGTGGGGACGTGCCAGGCGGCGGCGCACACGGGGCAGAGCCAGTCAATGATCTCGAAGTGGCTCAAAGCCGACGACGGCAAGGCCCACCGCTGCGAGGCCACGGGCAAGGACTGGGAGTACAGGTTGATCAAGCACCCGACCGAGCCCGGGTACGAGGGCGAGAAGTGGTGGGACCTGGGCACCGTCGAGGCGCTCGGCGGCGCCGGCGCCGACGACCTCCGCGGCGTCCTCGTATCGGACATGGGCCGCGTCAACGACGGGACCGGCGCGCCGCCGTCGCACGGCACCAAGGCCGGCGTGTACCGCAGCAAAACCATCGACCGCACGCCCTACCAGGCGCACGAGCTGCTGGGGTGGGCCTTTGCCGGCGCGCGGCCGTCGCCCGCGCACACGATCGACCACCTCGACCCGACGAAGCTCGACGATGAGGGCTGCATCTCGAACGCGCGCTCCAACCTGAGCGCCACGTGGGCGGACAAGCGCACGCAGAGCACGACGAGTCGCACCGGCTCCAAGGCCGCGACGCAAGGCAAGCGCGTGCGCGTGCGCGTCAAGGCCACTGGCGTCGTCACCGAGTACACGGACGCGCACTCGGCCGCACGTGCGCTCGGGGTGAATCGCAGTTTTGTGACCAACGTGTGCCTCAACGACGCAATCAAATCGACCAAATTCGAGGCCAAGTACATCGATGAGGAGAACCTCGTCCGCGTGCGCACCGTCATGGGCCCCGGCTGCAAGCTCTCCCTCGTCACCGAGACCGAGCGCTGGGCCGAGATCGACCCCGACGACTGGGAAGAGGGCGGCAAGTACTTTTGCGTGCGCGGCAAGCCCCCCACGCGCACCGACGCGTCCAAGCACGTCGCGAGCGCGCGCAACAAGCGCAAGAGGGGGGGTGCGAAGTGAGAGAGCATCCCAAACAAGGGTCTGCTTGATCGGCTGCGCCGCTCCAGAACACTCACGTGAGAAAATGTCGCATGAAAATCTGTACTCTTTGTTCGGTCAGAGAGCACTCGATGATCCATTCTCATGCGTCGAATCGTTGTTTGCATTCGTAAAAAATCGCAATGTCAACACTGTAGTATACCACACACCTTACCAACTCATGCAGAATACGCTTCTCCAGCCCGACGTGGGCGGCTTTGGGCGTTTTTGTTATCTTCCCACCGGCGAGAGGCTGTACGTCAAAATTCGATCTTTTTTTGGAACTTCTGAATGCAAGGCACGTGCGTTGGCTCAGATCGAGTACGGAGAAACACGAGAAATTTCAATCCTTGTCACGACGATCGAAAATCCATTGAAGTCTGGCACGCTGAAGATCCTGGTGGCTTCGTGGCTCACCAACGAGGCCCCGCATCACACTACACCACCACCACCTGTGTGTCGGGTGGCGCCTTCACAGGCAGCCTACGGCTCAAGCTGTGCACCGTTTGTTTTGATTGACAACTTTGCTGGCAAGAGGAAGAACATTGTGTGCATCGGCGGTTACGAGGCCATTTGGGCTGGATCTACGACTATTATAAAAACTTGGGACCATGTTCGAACATGCGCCGCCGAAACTTCAGTGAATCGTGGAATAGTCAACGCCTACCTCGCCGAGTGGGTTGCAGGTGTTGAAAAGAGAAGCAAGGTGGATTTGTCCGTTATCTTCGAGTGCAGTGAAACGACGCTTAAACAGATCCTGACCAAATCCGCTACCAAGGTCCACAAAACGTTGAACAAACGCCAAGAGCACCCAGACAAAAATGACGCTCCCGATCCATGCGTAAAGGACTTCACGGATGCTGTGAGAATTTCAAACTCCTTTCTCGACCAAGGCACCTTGGCCGCGTTCGTAGATCTAATTGCTCGAGACACGTTCAAGGGCGTGCAAGTCAGCGTCTTCAACGCGCCGACAAAGTTCCCGCTTTACATGACTGCGTGTGTACTTTTGTCGGCGTTTCCAGAAATGGCTCGACTGCCGCACACAGGCAATGACAACAGCGACGACAAAGCTGCGTCAAATGTGCTAATTGGCATGTTCCGTTCGTTGACGACGGGTCTGGACAGATCAAGTGGAAAGCGCACAACTGCGATCGAAGCCATCCTTTCCGTCGCGTGCGATGGCACATCCTTGCCTGCTGGTACCGCGAATAAGAAGACGCCGGAAGGCACACTAAAGTCGGTCTATGCATTAAAAACCGGGATGAAAGAGTGCGAGGAGGCACGTGCCGTGCCGTACTCATTGGAGCACATGAGGCGCCAGGGCGCCGCTCTGGTCCAGGAGCTCTTTGGCAAGTTTCCAACTGAGCTCCAAAATTGGATTTCAAATAGCAACGAAGAGTTTCTGGGGCGCGATACGCACGCAGACGCTCTGGAAACGACATGCGACCGAGTGTCGAAGCTGAACCTGGCGGAGCGGCGCCGCTTGAGCGGTGCGACGGGTGGCACGGCCATGGCCACGTCGTCGACTGTGCGGCATTCTAGCCGCGAATCTATGCAACGCGTCGTTCTGGAACTTATGATAGAAGTCAACACGTTTTTGACGGACGGGACATTCAAAGCCCACCGGTTCGCACCGATTAACTCGCCGTCCGACGAAGCGATACAGGGTTCGAAAACGGGCCTGGAAATGAATGCGATCGCGTGCCGCACAACGCACGCGGACCTGATCACCTATTTTTACTCTGGGGTTTCCGCGCTTATAACGGACGGGATTTCTCGGGTCGTGTGTATTAGACCGACTACGAGTGTGACGTGCGGCGACTGCGGGGACGACTTCGACCCGCTTTGGACCCTCCCGCGTGACAACCTGTCACTATGCAGTGAGTGCAGCGTTCTTTTTTGTCATGGCTGCTATTTGGAGCGCATGGAAAGACTCAAGCTCGCAAACGGCGGTGGAAACACAATCACAGCGTGTTTCATGGAAGCGAACAATGATCTGCTGCAATGTCGTCGATGCACGCGGTGAGAGGCGTTCGTTTTACGGTGTCGGGAGGAGCTGCCGCATTCCAGTCTCGTCCGGATCGAAGATCAATCTGGACAGACACGCATTCAGCGCTGGTTGAAAGGTCTTGATGACCGATGGCGAAGCTCCACTCAGGGTATTTAACCCTTCTCCGAATCCATGTGCAGTGATGCTGATTGACACCGATACCGGTGGCTTCGTGTCTCCGTATAGTACCCACCCACGGTCATTAGCGTCCATTTGTTCCCATGACTTCATTTGGTTGTAGAATGTGGAATACGGAGCAATGGCACTCCGGAGTCGTTCGTAAACACGTTCTATGCGCGCCCTGCCCTCCTTCTCCTTCTTCACGACCCATTCGAGTGTCGGATTACGGGCCACGTCTTCCTCCATCACCGCATTGTCCAGTTGGTACACGAGGGTTGTGATTTCGGCCAGCGTGTAGAGTACTCTAAAACCGGCACACCGAGCCACCAAATTTGCAAATGCCTTTTCGGGGTTCTTGTCTTTATCTGCATCGAAAGCGAGTTTGAGCAGGCGTCGTGCTTCTTGCGACCCCATAACGACCCGAAACCTCTGTATCAGGGGGTTGCGGATACCAATGCGACTGCTGTCCGGTATGCTGGACGTTAGACTGTTGAGTATGTCAACAAAGTCGCTCGAGGAGACACTCTTCTGGTTCTTGTCGGCTGTGAGCTTTTTAACCTCCGCTTGCGTAGCGACCTCGTACTCAAAAACCTTGATTTCGCACCTCATTAGCTGAGAATTGAGTCTACCTCCTACTGGCCGGAAGAACGTGTGTTGAATAGCTTTGTCGTCCTGTTTTGGAAGTGTGCCGGGCCTCTCGGTCTGTTTCTTGGCTTCTGGTCTGAACATTGGCCGCTCCGACTGGTCGCGAGCGAGTTTGTTCCACTTTCCAACACGAGCTTTGAGAATCGACTTGACACCCGCGTCGTCCCACATGTCCCCCTCGTCGTTGGGGCTCGGAAGTGGGATCGGAGGCGTGGGCTGTGTGAAGCCAGGGTCCGCTTTTCGTATCTCAGCTAGCTGTTCGTCGGTGAAGGCAACGCTCACATCGTACATGTTTCTCTCCAATTGGTTTGTTTTGCCGATTTCTTCGAGCCATGCCCTCAGCCACGCTCGTACACCTGGACTAGAAATGACATCGTAGTTTAGCTGCTCAAGCAATATCGAACGAGGAACCATCGATTGAAAGTCTAGAATGGTTTCCTCGGTTGGCTTGATTCCATCCGGGATCGTACGGGTCAGTGCAAAGCTGATGTTCAACCCCGATCGTTCGGTGGCGATCCATTGAAACCGTTTCTTAATTTCGCGTGCGTACAACAACGAGGCCTCTGCGTGCAAACCCACACGACCCGTGTTTGACAAATCCATGTTCTTTATTTCGAGCGAGCAGTTCGCGTCCGACGACATGGTGAACGTATGCACTGGCATCTCCACGGTTCCATCGCCTCCTTGAATTACGGTCGGCTGAGTGCGATTGGATGTGAAGTTTGGTCGAGTTAATGCTTTCGTCCACGACGCGCCTGCCGATTCAAACTTGGAGTTTGGAAGCGCCAATGCCAGCTCGTGGTAGTCCATCGGAAATACAAGCTGGGTGGTGCCCGACATTTTCACATCCTTGTTTTCCTCTTCGGTCTCTGACCTGTGTTTGATCGAGAAGCTGTACGCACACGACGCACTTGAGGCAACGCTTTTGATAAAATTCATAACGGACCCCGGATTGAATTCAGGACTGTCGTCATCTCCGTCCATCGTCACCACGTGGCGCCTGTTTACTGATAACATTTTACGGCCAGGTGCTTATCATGCAATCGCTAAGGTCGCTGACTTTGAATCAACGCCGTTTGGGGTCCTGAGCCGGTGAATGGTGCCACCCATTGTGCCGGCAAGCTGGAGCGATACGGAGCGAAAGCTGTACCTCAACCTCGGGAAGCGCAAAAAGAGCGAGCACGTTCTTGGCTATTCCGTCGTTTCTGTTGGAGTTCAGTTGTTTCACCACATCACCAGCCTTGAAAAGGATAAGGAAGAACGCCTCGAAGCAGAGTTAGACGAGTCTTCGGAGTCGGGCGAGGATGTACCGCAAAGTTGCGAAGACGGCGACGGGGTCTCACAGATCGTTGGGGACGGGGAGCAGGAAGCGTAGAGCGGCTACCGCCTCGGCGGTGGGCATAGTCGTAGCCGCCATTCTGTTTGTGTTCGTGGGGTGGGCAGCATTGTCAGAAAAATCAATCTCCATTCCACATTGGGTCAACACTGGAAAGGGACATTGCATGAGAATTTCGCGTGAAAGCGACTTTCCCGTGGTATCTCTCTCGGTAGGGACACCTCCACGAAACGTAAAGCTTTTACTGCGCCTGGGGAGTGTCGTTGCACGCGCATCGGACTCAATGTCGATTTTTTCGGAGGAGTTGCTTAGAAGCGAGACGTTGAGGTGCTCTGACGACAGACGGTGCACGGACACGGCCATCCTGACGAGCGACACACACGGGTCGCAGGCAATAGGAGTCATCTCGTTCACATACGGGAATTCGTGGTCGGGGGAATTTGCGATTGAACAGTCCGTTGGGTTGGAGGGCAGCATCTCGCTTGTCCGCGGGATGCTGTACGATTTGAGCCCGACACACTTTTGTTGGCGGAATGCTTCGTCTGGCGACATTGACACGTCAGATGGCTTTGAACAGTACAACATCAGCGTTTCCGGACAGTCGATCTACATGGAGTCGGAAGAGATTACACGGGCGCTTCCTGAGAATAGCGTTTCGTGCAACGAATCCGTTTTGATGTTTCCGGTAGACGCCAGCCACGAGCGGTCGTGGCTGGCCCTCAGCAACGACTTCCTTTACGAGTCGTCAACTTCGAAACTTGGAGATAGACGAGATGTGGTTGAGAGGGGACTCGGCTGCGCCGACGAAAGCAACGAAAAGGAAATTTACGAGCTCGATTGCAGCCTTGACCTACAAGCTACTTGCCGAACTGAACCGAGTCTGCCTTTCCGGCGACTGTCTCAGTTTGAGTTGAAGTTTAAGTTGTCGTCAAATTCGTCGTCGTCTTTCCTAGCATTGAAGAGGCGCAATTCTCTTTCTAGGCTCGCCGGGTCCAATAGCATATCGGATTCCGTCTTTTTCGCCTTGATGAGATTGGTGGTCTTGTTGATCGTAGCATTTGTGGTGTTTAACAGGGCTGAACGTGTATCTGCGAGCGCGTTCTCAACGATCAATTCAGCGATTGACGTTGCAAACGGACGTGAGAAGCACGGCAGGCACACGTGGTTCAACGCACTTTCCGACGCGGCAGTGGGAGCTTTGGCTATCATTTCAAGGGCGCTGATTCTTTCGCATAATGCAATCGTACTCGCCGACGACGGAAATATAGAGGTCGTTGTATGGGAATGTGTGGGCGTGTCCGCTTCTATCGTCCACTATTGCTTGAGACATCTGGTTCTGAAGACGGACTTGGAAAAGGAAGCGCCACTGTCCAAGCTGGGTGGGTCGATGTCTCTTGCGGATGCGTGCGTCGCAGCACTGCTCTCGGTTCTCCACACTCCGATGCTTGGCGCCTCTGCGCGCGACTTTGACGCCGTCTCGAGGCTATTCTGTGCCCTTTTGATTGCACTTTTCTGCGTTCACAGACTATTCTTCTCGGTGGCAGCTTGTGCCGTGCTGGCGAGCACGACTGCTTCGGATGGGCGCTTTGAAAGGTCGTACAGCGTCACGCTGTGGATTTCTTGCGGATTGTGGTTGGTCCAGGCGTGTGCCTTGAGCTTTTCCTTTTCGCGACTTTTTGTGGTTCCGCAGGCATACTCGCTTGTGCGTTTCTCGATGGGAGGGCCGCGCCAAACAGAAGTTGCGTTGTTTCTGGGCTCGATGACGCTTTCCATACCATACTTGAATAGTGTGTGTACTCGCATCGCAAAAAAAGATCGGAAGTAAATACACACCGGATACAAAGATTCAGTGTATTGTGTACGCGCGGTGTACTCTTGAAAAAGCCATGGCGCCATGGCTTCACAGCTGAGCCCCTCAGCTTCACAGCTTTTAAAGGCGGAAAGCGGTCACCACATGGACTCCTGACCTCAGAGCCACAGAGCAGTCCACGACGCGTACACAAAATCCAAGTCGTGTGTACGCGCAGTGTACACGTATTTCGTGTTGGGTGTTCGATGGCCATGGTTCTTAGCTACGTACACGACGCGTACACACAAGCTCCATTCACGGGACGCACAGTGTACTTGGGACTGCGTGTTGGATGTTCGGTGGTCACGGTTCTTAGCCCCAGCATTTCTTGGCGGTTCACAACTTTGCATCCAACTCCCGCTAACTATGTCAACCACCAAGCGTTTTCCAATTTCGTACAGAAAAAACAATGGAAGAAGATTTCTTGCCGCCCGTGGACATAGACGATGAAGATCTCTTGCCGCCCGTGGACATATACGAGGAAGATGCAGACGAAAAATGCAGCAAGGCTCAGAAAGTAAACAAGAATGAGGAGCCGCGTACGAGGTCTTTCAAACGACCGCCGTGTCGATTCGAAGGATGCCATCGAGTAGCCAACAGTCGCAAGGGAGATTACTGCCATGGCCATCGATACAATATGGTTCATTTTTGTAAGATTGAAGGATGCGGGAAGCTACAAAGCTACGCGTCTAGCCCACCCACATTCTGCTACAAACATTCACTACATGCTCAGTCGGAGTTTGAGATTGTGAGGCGGTTGAAGAGAAATAGTGCACTGCGTTCGACGATGTTGCCACGGGTTGCTGGCGACCAGAAAAACGTATGTGCATCAAAGATGAAGACATGTGAGGTAGTTGATAGTGGCGAAGCTACTTTGCGCTGTCCATTCAATGGCCGTAAAGTTCCTACAGACATGCAGCAACTTGATCACATTGTGCCTTACAGCACTTCGTGCGACGACAGTCGTCAAAACCTACAAATGCTCTGTGCTTGCTGCCACGCTGCGAAGTCAATCCAGGAGCGACGTGATGAGTCAATTCGACATGAGCAATTTGCACAACAGGAGAAAGTTTCAAAAAAGGAGCAATTACAGGTCATGGTTCTGTATTGACCTCTGTACGCGACGTGTACACACAAGCCCCATTAACAGGACGCACAGTGTACTGGGACCGCGCGAAGCCCTCCTCGCGTGGGCATTGTATTGGTCCTTGGTTCTCCAATGAGGGACACCCTCGGTCCTCGGTACACTGCGCGTCCACAAAATCTATGTCTTGTGTACGCGCAGTGTACAAACCGATTGTTGCAAAGGGGCACTTGCCCCCTTGTGCCCCCTTTGCAAGGGGGCAAAGTGCCTTTGCAACAATCGGTTTGTACACTGTGCGTACAGTAAGTGGCCTGTACGTGTACGCGCAGTGTACAGGTTTTTATAGTGCCCAATCAGTCACCCCGTGCGCTGTGGCGTGACCACGCCACAGCGTCCGCTGAATGTCCGCCACATTTAATTTGTACACGCCACGTCCACAAAACCACGATTGTTGTACGCACTGTGTACATGTCACCACCTACGCGACCCCACCTACGCGACCCCACCTACGCGACCCCCCACGCGTCGTTCGTCGCGCGTACACCTTTTGAAGAGTATGTGTACGCGGTGTGTACGCCATATTCAAATCGGCTGCTTGCTGAACTGCGAATAGCGAGCGTCTTCAAAGAAACACCGCTGCGCGATCAAAGCGAGCTGCAGTGCAATGACCGTGTCGTCCTGCTGACCGCCGAGCTTGCCCGTGTAAGTCTTGCGAGAACGTGCGAATGCTGTCTTGCCGGGTTCTGTAATCACAGAAAAGTTGCGAATCTCGTCGCCGATCCTCTTCTTCGCTTCCTGTTTGGTCATCGAGATCGAGAAAAAGTAATCGGAATATGCAATCTTGCCGACGCGTAATGATTCTCTCAGAAGAAGCGCCATACTCTCTTTTCTCGAGTTTGTTGTTAACCAGCCGAGCTGATTTTGAGCGCCCTCTGCGAGACTAACCCAACGTTTGAAATTAACTTGATGTAGATGGTGTAGAAGACTGCGAAGATGAATGCAAACACGCGCGTGTGAGATCAAAGGACGGTGCTAAGTGAATGGCCAAGGGTTTGAATCCGGTGTGGCGTACTGTTGACTTTCGAACGCCAAATTCGATTCAAAGCTGTAAAGCATACAAACAGCGTTCGCTCGGGTCAGAAATGTGTAGCAACTAACTTGGCGTAGCAAGTGTGGTGTTTACCTCATCACCGCGGTAGCGGTCGCGAGAAGTGGAATCGACCGTATCATGTTGAGGTGATTCTCAAGCAATTTGTGAGTGTTACGGACCTGAGGAAAAACGCGCCAGCGAATCATGTGAGAGGAACCAATCGTAACATGTACATGTAGAGCTGTGTGTGAAATGGAACACGCACCTCTCGTGTATGAAGTGCCTCGACGCCGAGTACCTGGCCGAGCGAGACACGAAACAACACGCTAATGAGACGCGAAGAGGAACAGGAACGTGAAGCGAACGACATGGAGCAGGGGAGTCTACAACGGCTTCTCTTCGGCTCCCCCCTTTCGGAGCGCGCCGAGGACGGCACAGACCCAGCGATCTCTCATCTGGACTGCATCTTGCAAGAACTGATCGAACTTTTGAGGGTAGAGCACGGAAACGACTCCAGGGCATTCCTTCAATCCGAACGAGAGCTAACTGACGTCATCAACCTCAACCAAGGCGATGACGGAGAACACATCGAGACGACCGTCGCGTGCAAACGGGGCATTTTGCTCTTCGCTATTTGGAGGGATCCAGCGATCGCAGAGCGATTCAAGGCCACAGACGCCGACCTCCTGAACGACTTGCAGGGCCGTGTCTTGCCGCTGGCGGGGCCCATTTTCCTGGCCAACCTCGGACAGAGGCCTGATGCCTTCGTAGCATTGTGTTCTGTTATGAACCAGCTTTGGTGCGGGGAGCCGTTCCGAATGTCTCCCCCGGCGCAGGAAAAGGTGTAGGGGGGGCGGTATGGGACAATTCGTACCTGTATCGAGCCATTGGGTAAAGTCAAACACGAACATATCGAAAACGCGCTTGCGCCTCCGCCGGAGGGGTCGACGGCGACAAAAAAGTGCATGACATTGAGACGGTGGTCGCGGTCGATCCAGACCAATGGATCGGCCTTGCGCTGCTCGAATGCTTCCGTTTCGTCAGAGCGGTACATCTTCTCGCTTCCGTCCGCCGAAATGCCAAGCGTCTCGCGGAGCCTGCAACCGAGTGGAACTAATGTAAGGTATGTGCAAAAATAGAGAAGGGGCTTGAGTTTGATTATTTCCGAAACGTACAGCATGGCTGGGTCGTCCGCGAGCAATGTTCTCACGACCTCGACCTTCTTGGAGCTGTCATGCAACACACACGCGTGCTGTCAGTGCGGTTACATAGAAGGGAAAGGGAAATGGGAGAATGATCTTTGTGAACTCAGCTCCGTACCTGATCCACCTGGGGCACAAAACAAACAATCGAACAATAATCGTCAAACACATTTTGAAAAAAAGACAATGGTTCAAGAGGGAAAACTCACCTGGGGATCTCCGACATCTGCACAAAACGACAGAACGAAGACGCAATGTAAGGAAATTGGTTTTAGGCGAAATGTGGAGGGGTGGGGAGGGGGGGGGCTGTTCCATGGCATAGAAACGTACCTTGTGCGTGCACTTCTCCGGATGTTCGGTTTTGAGGCACGCGTCGCACACCTGCGGGCTCGACAGTAGAGACACTGGTAAGTGTCGTCGTTTCACGGTGTAAGAGTCAGAGGATCCACAGACGCACCAATGAAATCTGAAGCGATTCAAAGACCTTGGCACCGGTCTCGTCTGTGAGAGCTATCATCTTGCTGTAATGATTCGAGCCATCTAAGAGCGTCGAAATGCACAATAGCACGCTCGATTGCATACTGCGAGATCAAACATGGAGCTCTGAGTAGCACTCTGGCATGGGAGCTGTGGAGAGATGCGCTAAATCCTCAACAATCACCTGAGTAGCGGCACAACGACTTCGTTGACCAATCCGGGGTCGCAATAGGCCTGCGAGAGACGAATAACAATGAGCATTTACATGGGTACGTCGCCATCAGGTAAGAGGTACATAGGACAGGCAAGAAGTGATGCGCGCCACAAGGGCGATGGAATAGCACGATTCAAGCAACACGCATGGGAAAGCGAAAAAACTGCAATCCACGATGCGATCAAGTTCTATGGCATTGAAAATTTCAAAGTCGAGATACTTGTGCGTGCTCCAAACGACGAACTCAACAGCTTAGAGGTAAAGTTGATTGAAGCATATGGAACGTACGGAAAATGGGGGTACAACCAAACGAGGGGTGGTGAAATCAACCCAATGCACGACGTATCCGTGAAAGAAAAATGCGTGGCTACGCATCGTCGTCCAGAGATCAAAGCCAAACACAAAGCCTCTATGAGAGCCACTATGGGTTCTGATGCTATGCGACAAAAAATCAGCGTTTCTATGAAAGCTAAACTGCAGACACCAATAGCCAAGGCCCAAAGAAAGCACCAATTGGCTTCATGTGATCAAAAGAAGAGGGCAGATGCAGCCGCAGCTGCATTGAAGAAACCCGAAATCAAACGGAAGCACTTGGCTGCATTGATCAAAAACTCAAAGAATCCAGACAATTTGAAGAAGCGATCAGAATCAATGAAGCAGCACTACGCGAACGACCCAAGTGCCAAACAAAGGAGAAGCGATGCTATGAAGGAGTCATGGGCTAGGCGTAAGCGCTTACCGCCTCCTCTAAAATGACGACCTCGCCCGAAACTGTACAAAGGATGACTCGAACCAGCCGTTGTCAACGTAAGAGTGCTGAATGCAGAGGAGGTGCCTGTCGGTTCGAATGCTTATTTTTTGCTCACCTCCTTTCAACGACTGCTCGGGGACCAAGGCGAACATGCACACACACGAGAGTCGGAGCAGGACGATGGCGAGTCAGGGTACAGTAGTGTTACTACACACTAAAAAGCATGCTGGTGATTTCCCCGGTGTAGATTTGTGCCCATTTTGTGTTGTCTCGGTGCTCGTGGGTGTGTGTTTTATGTCAAAGTATTTGCACAGGAAGCTGTAAAAGTGGGTGGACGGAGAGTAATGAACGGGGAGGGAGAGTGGGATGAGCGGTGGGTGGAAGGTGAGTGAGTGTGTGAGTGAGAGTGTGAGTGAGAGTGTGTGTGGAATCTCTCGATTGCTACCACGCCAGAAAAGAGAACTTGTGTTAGCGCTGATGCCGCCCAAATCCACGCCGCCAACCAAGGACGCGTTCCGTGAACAACCTTTAACGAAAACAACAATCGATGACATCCTCGCCTTTTTACAGGCCCAAAAGCGTTCCCGAGAAGGAGGAGGAGAGAGGGGGGGTGTCGACCGGCACGCTCCTTACGGGCAGGAACCTTCGCACCCACCAGAACAGAAAACAAAAAAGTAGCGGCGATGCAAGCAATCTTTGTGCAAACGTGCCGTTGCGAGGACTCGATCCCGTCAGAAGTTCAGCTCACGTGCACGTTCGACGTCTTCATGCAGGGAAAGTGCGGGAACTGCAAGTCTCCCGAGTTCGAACCGGAAATCGTCGACGATCCTCGGCTGAATACTGTTCCGGTGGCCGAGTTGGCGAAGATGTGGTCGCGCTGCGTGCGCAA
>Ga0115571_1001184_pt1 | contig 18644 bp, 17 predicted proteins | sample COGITO_mtgs_1205_FD_87293 | JGI IMG/M metagenome (GOLD analysis project Ga0115571, IMG submission 87293) | Pelagic marine microbial communities from North Sea - COGITO_mtgs_120531 | ecosystem: Environmental > Aquatic > Marine > Epipelagic | place: Germany:Helgoland, sampling site Kabeltonne...
CTTCTTTCATGGTGTTGATCAGCTTTCTCAGAATATTCTTCTGAGATTCTGGGTCTCTACCACTACCAGCAGAGGGGTGCATTTCTTCGGACATCTATCTACCCTGTTGTTGTTTTATCCTATCGTTCTCTTCTTTAATATGTTCGGTGAGAAGAGTAACGTATACCTCCCTTTCCCACGGCATCATCATTTCAAGTTCTGTTAAACTATAATGATGATGTTGCATTAACGAAAAGTTAGTCTCATAAAAATTTATCAGACTATCATGGGAAAGGTTTACTAAAAAAAATCAGTAAAACCCGATAGTGTATGTTCGTTGTGTGTTCCACACTCTTTACAATCAAACTCAATCTCTTTTGTCAGAGTTGGAATCGTTGCAACAAACTCACTAACTTTCTTAAACTGGTCGCCTGTCATAGAATCTATAAAATCACGCAATTCCTTTTTAGGCACATCGTTTGCGTTGATGTTTTCATCTTCGGTCATAATGTTCTTGACACTATAGACAATCAGTTCGATTATTTGTTCTGTTTGTGATAAACCTTCTTTCATGTTCATCAAAACGTCTGCGGATGGATAACCCATCTCTACATGGACATCTTCCTGTAACTCAATCTTTTCGGAAGGTTTATCCATTACTACTTCTAGTTCTTCTAGATTGACTTCAAACTCATTCGGTGTATCACAATTGGTACACTTCATGTTCAATCTACTACGTTCACCTACCGACTTACTACGGAGTTTGGTAAACATATATTCCACATCGAATGTGGTTAATTCCTTGGTGTTAATCTTGTCATCAACACAAACTTCAATGGTGTCAATTATCGCTTTCATTGCTTGAGTCGTATCTTGACTCTCAAATGCCATGAGAAGAACCTTCTCTTCTTTTACCAGATACGGTCTAAACCTCACTGTCTTCTGCATGGATGGAATCGTCATTTCATACTTCGGATTCCCATTTAACTTAGGTAATGCCATTATATTCTCCAAATAATGTTATAAAAATTTACGAATTAGTTCACCCGCCAGACCTTTAACAAAGTCAGTCTGTACAGAGTCACCTTTTTTGGACTTCCAGTTCTTGTATGACATTTGTACTGTCACTTCAAGTAACTGTCCATCATCACTCAACTCAATTGCGTTCAATGTTGTTGGGTATGCTTTATCTAGGACACACGTATAAGTGATATCATCTCCAAAGACGAGATTCAAATCTAACTCACCTTGTGCGAGGTCTAGTGGCCCTAATCGTGGTAATCTACCCCTAATCGAAGAAGGTATCTTACCAGTATCAAATAATTTCTTCTTTGCAATCGGGAACTCCGTTCCCTTCTTGATAGCTTGAATAATAATCGGATGTGTATACTCATTAAAGTATCCGACTTCTTGATTCTCTTGGTTAACCGCAAGATTCTGCCATGTCTCAAAGTATTCTTTTATTTTCATATCATTGAGACAATGGAAGGTCAACGTTACATCTTCGTTTGCATAACCATATGCAATCTTAGATGTGGTCAACCCCATTTGTTTTTCGGTCGATAGAATTTGTCTGCCCGGCAATGATGTTGCCTTACAGAGTAGATTCATCTCTCGTGCATCACCATTGATGGGTGGGAGGAAAATCTTATATAGATTTCCCATGGCGATACCGCCACCTTTACCAACCTGTGATTTGAAATCATCAATCTTTAACGTCATGCATTTTTACCTATTTTCTTTCGTGAGTCTGCATAAACTTTCTTAGAGTTTGCCTTTCTGAACTGTGCGGTCGGTAAGAATGTCGCAATCTCCCATTCGGGCATTGGTACTTCCGCAAACTTACTCTTGACGTGTTTAGTCAGATAATGTTTGAAACATGGTTCGTAATACTTCAACTTAGAGATTGCCTGTAGTCTCTTATATGTAATCTGAAACTTTGCATCCTCACCCGCTTTCATGTTTGCGGTTTCCATCAATGCATCCAACATCTTTGCACGTAGAATCGGTGGAAGGTAATGCAAGTTCAATCCATAGAATCCACCTTCCGCAGGCCCAACCACAATAACTAAAGGAAACAAATCATAGAATGGAAGTTTCTCTTTGTGTTTGGGGTCATAGAAGAACATCTGCATTGTTCCAACTAATCCTGTTCTCGACAGATTCTTCAGTGCAGTCCTTTGTGTCAAAGGGTCTTCCTTTATAAGTGCCTGTCGGTTTATGTTTCGCATATTCTTTGCTTTATTCATAAACCAATCACGACTCTCCTTGGTACGAGGTGTAACTCCCGCACGGAATGCCTGCAATTCTAGTCTGTTGAAAATATTACTCATACGTTTATTTATACCTATTTTTTACGTTTCTTACGAAAAGGTTTCAAAGTTTTCTTCAAAGGTTTCAATGGTTTTGTTGATTTGGGAATAAGACTCTTCAATGGTTCATTCTTCTCAGTCCAGATGACAAACTTCCATCCACGATCTTTTGCATACTCGTTCGCAGCTTCCCACTTGTTAATATTCTTGACATAGGTGAAACTCTCGTTGAGGTATCTCTTGGTGTTCTTATTACCAGTAGGTATTCTGGTTTCTTTATCTGGTTTGATCTCGACCAACCAAGTCTTGCCATCATTCAAAACAATCTTTAAGTCCATAAAATATCTATGATAACGCTTGTCAACTTCATATAAGTATGGTATAATAACCTCTTCGGAAGACCACTTCACCACTTTGGGGTTATCATCACACCATCTGAAGGCGTGTTTCTCCCAGAGAGAACGATAGGTGACCTTTGTGTGGTCTCCTTCATACTTCTTTGGATTTTTTACTCTGTATCTGCCCGAATATGCCATAAAAACCTTATAAATAAAGATAATGAATTTCTAACTTATTTATAGAGAAACTAAAATGGCAGAACCAACAGAACTTCAAGGTGTATTATCGGGACTAAAACGAAAAGACCTTGAATATCCACTGAATAACTCAGACGACTACAAAGGTAGAGTTGTTTTCAATGTCATGAAAGAAGACGAGTCCGATCTCGGTAATGCTCTAGGTACAATAGTGGATATGGGTCGTGCATTAGCACAGAAAGCATCTTTAGAGAATGTTGCTGGAGAGAATCCTGAAGATCAACAAAAAGCGATCGAGAGTCAAAGGGGTCAGTCCCCAGGCACACAAACCTTAACTAAGAGAAAACCTTTAACCGCATTGGGAAGACAAGTGTCTCTGTATATTCCTGCTGGTTTACAGTTTCGTGACAATGTTGCGTATGACAATATGCAAATCGGTGGCATGGGTGCTGCGGCAGAGGCAGGACTACAATCTGGTAAAGGTGCGGTTAATGCACTCCTAGAACAAACTGGTAAAACTTTGGGTTCTGCATTAAATGGTGCTGCGAATGCTGATGTCGCTAAACTTGCTACAGTAAAACTAATGAGTAAATTTCCAGATGAAATTTCTGGTGCATTTAGAAGTGCTGGTCAAGTAACCACAAATCCGAACACACGAGTATTATTCAAAGAGGTTGCGCTTCGTGAGTTTGCATTTGCATTTAAGTTTATTGCAACATCAGCGAAAGAAGCAGAAGAAATAAAAGAAATCATCAAACTATTCCGAACAGAACTATATCCCGAAAACATTAATGTAGAGGTTGCGGGTAGTGAAATATCTGTTGGTTATCGTTTTCCAAACAAGTTTCAGATAAACCTTGAGTATGATGGTGAAGAGATTGCAACTCGAATCAAACCATGTTATTTACGAGATGTGAATGTAACATATAACAATACCGCAATGGCGATGCACAGTGATGGTAACTTCCAAGAAATTGAAATGTCACTATCTTTCCAAGAAACAAGAACACTCAACAGAAAAGATGTTGAAGAGGATGGGTTCTAATGACAACTAAGTATTTCAGAAACTTCGCTCTCACTGATTATAAATTCGGTGACAATGAAAAACCTGTACTGTTTGACAATATTACTCAATATGTTGACTTAATCGATGGGTTGAAAGACGATATTTCTTTTTATCAGAAACACACTATTCTATCGGGAGATAGACCAGATACATTATCATACAGACTTTATGGGACTACGGATTACTACTGGACATTCTTTTTAATGAATGATAGTCTGCGTATGTCGGGTTGGCCTGTAGAATCACATAAGTTGTTAGATGTTTCAAAAGAAAAATATCCGTACCGCATCGTGACTACCAACACCGACATATCAGATTCCTTTCCTGTCGGACAGATTGTGAGTGGTACACAGAGTAGTACAGTAGGTCGTGTGGTTAGACGTATTCCCGACCTCGGACAACTAGTAATCGATACCTCCTTGACGCCAGGCGACTACTTTGGTAAACTACCCAATCTAGTAAACTTTGGACAAGACGAGAACTTAATTTACACCTCAGTTGAAGGTGAGACTTTCACTGCAACATTGATCAAAGAATCGGAACAATATAACGCAGTTCATCACTACGAAGATTCCGATGGTCTTTATCAAGATATTCCAATATATGACTTCGGTAATATTGGAAACCTAACAGCAGTGACATACAGAGATCGTTTAGAAAAAAAATACTACGAGTTGAAAGAGATTATAGTATTGAAACCAGAAGTGATCGATAAGGTAGTTGCGGAGTTTAATAATTTCCATAAAGGTATTGGTGTTTAATGAAGACTACACAGTCTCAACAATATAAGATTACTGAAGCTTTACTTACTGCTGATCGTTTTGGTGGTGGTGATGTATCTGCTATTGACGTAAGGACTTCTGTTGTAGAACTTAGTCTATTCGAAAGTTTGGATAAACCTTACCTCAGTGGTCAGGTACTTATTCTTGATGATAAAGCATTATTCGATTCAATATCATTTCAAGGAACCGAGAGACTGAGTATTAAGATGGCATCGGTCGATAATGATCTTGATGTTGTTATGCAACGAACTTTCATTATGACAGGAATTGAACGTTCTGTCAAGTCAAATGCTAATGGTAAGTCTAGTGTTTACTTCTTTACTTTGATGGATGAACACGCAGTGCTTTCGTCACTCAAGAAGATCAGCAAATCATTTAATGGTCGTATTGATGATATTCTTACCAAGTTACTTGCAACAGAGATGAATCAGGACATTGACCTGTCATATCTATTCTTACCCGATGGTAAAAGAAATGTTCCTGTACAGTCGAACATGAAGGGTATCATTCCTAACTTGACACCAATTGATGCCGTAGATTGGTTGACCAAACGTGCGACCACCGTCACAGGGTCACCATTTTTTACCTATGCATCAATACATGATACTAATTTACGTTTGGGTAATCTGGATGTCATGTTATCACAAAAAGCATTTAACTCAAAGATACCTTATGTATATAATCCCGCTAATATCGCTGGTGCAGAAGATCAGACAGAGTTTGAGAAGACATTCACTATTAAGGCACTCAAGGTATCAAAACAAGCGAACACTCTTAATCTGATTCAACAAGGCGCAGTCACTTCTACCATGCAGAACACTAATCTGAATACTGGTAGAATATTTAAGAGTAAACACTCGGTAAGAAATGTTCTAGATAATCTAGAAAAACATAATCTGATCGGTGAAAATCAGAATGTATTCGACACCGAGTTTAAGATTGGTGAGAAGAACGTAGACGAACACAGTTCTCATGTCTACCACACTATCACATCTTCGGGGACTTATGGCAGATTCAAGTCTTACCATGATGAGTATGATGGAACTAAATTCAAAAAGAAATTGGAAAGAAGGTCTGTACTAAACCACCTCTACAAGAATATGTTGAATGTTGTGGTTGAGGGTGCCGGATTTATAATATCAAAAGCGAGTGTCGGTGATATCGTTAATCTACTGGTTGTGAATGATAACATTGAAGTTTCTGATAGGGTTTCACCAGAAGAATTATACGATAAGGCAAAGTCTGGTGATTTTATTATCTATGACACAAGACATACATTCCAAGGGACACAACACACTGTGTCGATGAACGTTTGTAAACTGGAGAAACTTCCATAATGAATCCAATTCTATCTGAGTTTTATGGTGATAACACACGATGGTTCATTGCGACTGTTGTGGATGCTTCACCCCCATATGGTTATGAGGGACGAGTGAAGATTCGTGTTCATGGATTACACACAGAATCCACCCGACTAATTCCTCAGTCCGATCTACCTTGGGCACAATGCGTGGTTCCTACTACAGAAGGTGGTGCATCTGGTATCGGAAGAATGCCTCAACTACAACCAAGTGCATTGGTATTTGGTATGTTTATGGATGGAGTAAACTCACAGACACCTATTGTACTTGGTTCATTACCACATATCGAATATCCTACTACAGTACAAATAGGTCAATCAGAAACCGTCTTGGATGCAGACAATAAAGCAGAAGTTGTTTGGGACAATATTGCGACAGAATCCACGCCCAAAGATATTGATATAGAAAATGAAAAGACTGACAAGATCAGTCTGGCAGTAAAACAAAATAGGGAGAAAACTGCGGTATCTTTCTTTTTGAATCTGGGATATTCGGTTAAACAATCAATAGGATTGGTTGCTGCACTTAGTTTTGTTTCTGGTATGAATACAGGGGAGAACCCAGATTCACGAGGTATTGGTGACTTCACAAAACTCCGATACTCAGAGTTACAAAAATTCTCTAACGATTACAATGAATTTTTGATTCAGTTATCCTTTGTCGCATTTGAATTAAATGGTACACAATCTAGTACAAACATTAGACTTCTCAACTCAGATAAACTCGAAAATGAAGGTATCTGTCATATAGTCAGTAAGTACTACTTGGGTAAACCAGACAGCGCATCAATCAAAGAGATTGAAAGAAATGCACTTAACTTAGTAGATAGGATTTCATAATGTCACTTGATAAAACAAATTTGAATGTTAATCTTGGTTCCGAGAACAGAAAGAAACATAGTCTAGAGGCGACACATCTTCGTTCTAGTAGAAGGGCAATCGAAGAACGTTTTGCGAAACGTAATACTATCATTGGTCAAGAAGATGGTTTAGAAGTTGGTGGTATCAAGACACTAGGTCAATCTACTAACTCTTCGGAAGAGGTTATTACCAGTTCTGTGGGGCAGTTTACCGATAATATTGATGGTATTAGTGGACTACAAGGAAATAGTGTAAGTGTCACACAAGAAACTGTACTCGACAGTGATGGTAACTTTTTTCGTTTGAAAATGCCAAGTGATTCCGATGGAAGTCTAGCTGGTCGTGATTCAAGTGACCCTGCTCGTTCGTTTAGTTCTAAGACCACGACCGTTACTTCATTGACAGGACTGCCTGCACTTAAAGCGAACAATCCAACGTCTGCACTTGCAGTTGTGTGTGATGGTACTGCGGAAAGTATTGCAAAATGTCAGGGTGTCGCAGAGGATAAGAAAACCGCAGACTTCACAGAAATATCAGACTTCACCGACACTATCGAAGCGCAGAAACCTCCCAGTTCTGTTAGTGGTACATTTGATTCCAGACCTTCGATGAGTAATCCAAAATTTGACCCAAGTTCTCTGACGGATACGTTAAGTGAGATTGCACCCATTGCAGCTATAAATGATGCAGTTTCAACTGTAACTGATGCAATTGATGAAGCACAAGCATTGCCTGGCAAGTTGATTCAGAAAGCGACAGACTCTGTTGTAAATTCCACTAACCTAGATGGACTGACCGATAAAAAACAGGGACTTAAATCTGAAATACCAGAGTTGGGTACTGCCGCTGGTGTTGTGGGTACTGACGTGAAAAATACTTCTAGTTCGTTAGATAAATTTAAGGAAGGTGCGGATAACTTTAATGTGGATTATGATGCTAGAACTAATAAGGGATTGACTGGTCTTTTACAAAATGTTGCAGAATCGATAACTGGTGCTGCATCATCTTTTATTTCTAATCTAGTTCCTGGCGGTATATCTTCGTCCGAACAAGAAAGAATTTCTATACTAGAAAAGTTTGATTCGGGTAATAACAAGGATAAAAAAGAGGGCGTTAAGACTCTGGTATCCAAGTCGCCTAATGTATCAGAACGCATGAAAGAAATTCTTGCCGAAGACCCTAATACTTCTACTACCTTAGATATGCAAATAAAGATGCAAGAGGAAGCGAAAAGACGAGGTGTCCCAGACAAAGAAATTCAAGCAGCCGTACAAGAAATATCATCTATTGAACAACAGATGAGTGGTTTGGATACTACCATTAGTGGTTCCTTTGTTGTTAGTGCTAACTTGTTTGATGTTCCAGAACCTATTGATCAGTCTGCAAAATGGAATGGTAAGAGTAGTCCAGATGATATGTTCACTATGGTATCATCTGTCGAGGAACTTGATGCGGAATTTGGTAATGTCTTCCGTCAGGTCACAGAGTTGATTATTCATGCGACCGAGACATACACCAATAAAAATATAGGTGCGGTTGAGATAAATAATCTACAATCTGAATTAGGACACGATGGTATTGGTTACCATTATGTGATTCGTAGGGATGGTAGACTACAACGTGGTAGACCTGTTAACCGTATTGGTGAACACGCTGCGACCAATGGCCATGATACATACTCTATAGGTATTGCAATGGTGGGTGGACTGAATGTTTCTTCGGGTGAAAACAATGCGACAGACTACAGGTCTGCACAATCGTTTACACGAGAACAGTTTACCACACTAGAAAAATTTGTCAATAGTTATTATCGTAGATATCCAGGCGGGCAGGTGTTTGGACACAACGACATTGATGCCAGTGAATTTGACCCATACTTTGATGTACAGGATTATGTTGAGTCGGTATTCAGGAAAAAGAATAAGACACTCGAACCATTGAATAGAGGGCCATTGTCCCCAGCGGAGATTATTGAATGACAACTAAGAAAGACAATTTTGACCTAAGAGTCGATAAGATTGGTGAGGGTACAGAGAATACTCTGGGTGTTCCGAATGATGGGATGCAAGACCCTACAGGTGAATATCCCAAACGTGAATATAACTATGGGTCATCAATCAACAAAGCTGCACGTGGTTCTAAGACCAACAATATTTATGTTGGGGGTGGTGACATCGGTGTGTCCTTGGGTATTGAACCACAGAGACCATCCGAGTATCCATTTAACCAAGTACAGGAGACTATCTCTGGTCACGTAATTGAACAGGATGACACGCCTGGCGGTGAACGAGTACTAATCAAACACCGAAAGGGTGCTGGTATTGAGATGAGGGCAGATGGTTCTGTTATCATTTCCGCAGTAAACAACAAGGTCGAAGTGACTGGTGGTGACCAGACTGTTATCATTGAGGGTAATGGTAATCTCGTGTATCAGGGTAACTTGAACATGAAGGTAACTGGTGATTACAATGTTGATGTAGGTGGTAACTACAATGTCAATGTTGGTGGTAGTCTACGTGAAGAGATTCAACAGAATCACCGAACCATCACAACAGGTAATCGTGAAGAGACTGTTAAGAAGACCAAGACAAACAGAACCTTGAGTACGGTTACTGATGTTATGTTAGCAGACCATAATCAGTTTGTCAAGTTAGACCAAAAGAATTTTGTTGAGGGTAATATTGAGATTGCCGCAGAAGACAACATCCTCGTATCAGGTAAACAGGCAGTTGCACTTACAAGTAAGAATACAAATATCACTGGTGCGAAGTATGTTTCTGTTATGGGACAGAAAGGTGCAATCGGTGGTAGAATGGTTGACTTTACTGGTAATTTATTCCAAGGTGGTGAGGGCCCAGTTGAGTTCAACTCAGGTGCGAACTTCTATGGTACGTTCTTTGGTAAGGCATCTGAAGCATGGAAAGCGAATAACGCAAACTTTGCTGATCTTTCACTTAGGTCATACTATGCAAAGAATGCAACGGCTGCAAAGACCGCAGTGACCGCTGGTACTGCTGCGGTGGGTTCTGCAACATTCACTACACCCGATGAATTGTCTGCGAGTTCACATAGTCCCATATTCGCAGAAGAACAACAGTATCCAAGTTCGGGGCCTGGGGAAGTGCAGATTACTGGTGAGTGGGTAACAGGTCAAGCAGTCAATGGTGATTATGCAATCAGAACTGTTGTGGTAGATGGTGGAGATGTGTTGTTGACCAAAACATTGTTGTCAGATGACTACAAGGATGTGTTCGATAAGATTCCGACAACCCAAGAGATTCGTTCTGCATTTAGAAACTCTGCATCACGTGATGCGATTGGTTCAACCCTTGTTGCAGAAGAAAGACTCAATCCACAATATAAAACAAAGACCCCACCATCAGTTGGTAGGACTGCGAAGAAATCCCCATCATCTAGATTTGGATTTGAACCTATTGGTAATGCAATTGAGAATAGAGGAAAGAGATTTACGCCATGATTATATTAGTTGACCCAGTATACAATCCAGAGAAACAGGGTTCTATAACATCTGCAACCAAGTTAGGGCCTGGCATCACGATTGCAAAGTTCCTTGGTGCGTATGGTGACCGAACTCCGTTCAACCATGTCGTAACCAATACCGAGAGAAAGAAAATCGCACGACACTTGTACCTACAGGCAGAAGCGATGCGTATCATCAATGGTAACACCAAGAACTTTAATGATGTTCGTTTGATTGTCTCTGAAGGAATTTATCAGATGAGAGAAACAGACGTGAATGACGAAACGATGCAGAAGAAGTCTGATGGTAGATTGGTATATTATCAAGTAGTAGACCAAGAAGGTAATATTGACCTAGAAAGAACATTTGATGTTGCGGAATACTGGAAGGATTATGTCAAGTTTGGTAAGTTGTATCTTGACTATGATAACTATAATCCAGACGAAAGTCTTTGTGCATCAATAGGATTAGAGTTTCCGAACACCCCCGAATCATTTGATATTGAGTTCGCTGGGGATGTAGAAACTTATTATAATAATGAGATAATGAGTAAAGATGAATTAGTAGAAATTAAAGAAACCGAGTAAAAAGGGTTATAAATAGAAGTATGGCGATACGAAGAGCATTTGCACAAGAAGACAACAACCTCCAAACCTCGTCAATATCGAGCAGTCGTTCACGACAGTATACTGATATTGATTTGACACTTGCGATTAAACCTACTAGTGGTGAAGTCTATAAGAAGTCAAATGGGGGTGCGGTTAAACAGGCTGTCAAGACTTTAATCCTTACAAATTTGTTGGAGAAACCATTTCGTCCAGAATTTGGTGGAAATTTGAGAAGTCAGTTATTTGAGTTGGCAGATGGCGGTAACTCTGGAATAGTGAAAAGAAATATCATAAAGAATATAGAGATTTATGAACCAAGAGCAGAAGTTATATCTATCGATTTGTCCCCCCAATCAGACAAAAACTTATTAGATGTAACAATAAAATTCAAAGTAGTTAACACAGAAGAAGAGACCACGTTCACTACCACACTTGCAAGGTTAAGATAAAATGGCGACAACAATAAAATCAACCTCATTAGACTTTGATGCAATCAAGAACAACTTGAAGACTTTTCTTGCACAAAAAGAAGAGTTTGCAGATTATAACTTCGAGGCGTCTGGTCTGTCGAACATTCTGGATGTTCTTGCATATAATACCCACTACAATGGATTGACCGCTAACTTTGCATTGAACGAATCCTTCCTTGGTACTGCACAACTTCGTAGTTCGTTGATTTCTCTTGCCGAAGGTATTGGTTACATTCCTGATAGTATGACATCATCTCAGGCAATTGTCAAGTTATCTTTGAATCTCGCTAGTGTTACAGATCGAACTTCATCCATTCAACTTCAATCTGGATATAAGTTTAACGCAACTGTTGATGATAAAGAATTTGTATTCCAGACAGTGGAAGACATCAGCGCAGAAGACAATGGTTCTGGTTTATACGAATTTCAGAATGCGAGTGGTAGTAAGAATATTAAGATTCTTGAAGGTACTGAAAGAGTTAAAACTTTTTTGGTACATCGTGCAGAAGACAATGCGGTTTATATTATTCCAGACAATACAATGGATATTGATACTGCGGTTGTTCGTGTATACCAAACACCATCAAGTTCAGTCTTTTCAACATATACAAATATATTAAAGGCCAATACAATTAGTGCAAACTCTACATTGTATATCCTAAAAGAATCACCCAATGGTTTCTTCGAATTATCATTCGGTAATGGTTCTACTTTGGGTACTGCGCCTACAACTGGTTCAAAAGTCTCACTAAATTACCTTGCGGTAAGTGGGGCAGAATCCAACACTGCGAAAGTATTTGAACCACAATCAAATGTCTCTGTTGGTGGTAGTTCATATGAGATGACGGTATCGACAGTTGCAAAGGCGGTAGGTGGTTCAGATAAAGAGTCGATGGAATCTATCCGTCAGACCGCACCATTTCAGTACGCATCTCAGAATCGAATGGTAACTGCCGCTGACTATAAGACACTTGTATTAAGAAACTTCTCCACACTCATTAAAGATATACAATCCTTTGGTGGTGAAGATGCACTTGAACCACAATTTGGTACAGTATTCCTATCCATTCTATTTAATGCTGATGTGGATGCGGTTACTGAACAGGTCACAAAGGATTCCATCATAGACCTTGCAAAACAATTATCGGTTGCATCGTTTGGTCTTAAATTCACCGACCCAGTTAAGACATTTATTGAGTGTAGAACATTCTTCCAGTTTAACCCGAATCTGACTACATTATCAAGAAACACTATTCAGGACACAGTGAACAATACAATCAAAACCTATTTTGATACTAACACTGGTAAGTTCGGTCAATCATATAGACGTTCTAATCTATTATAATTGATTGATGAAGTAAGTTCTGCTATTCTATCTTCTCGTTCAGAAACCTTTCTCCAGAGACGATTCTCACCGACACTGACTGCGATTCGAGATTACACATTACGATATGCGGCCGCTTTGGCGGTTCCAGATGATGTTAACCACATCATAACATCAAACCAGTTTGTATTACAGAACAAAAACTGTATCCTAAGAAACAAACTAAATACTAACAAACTAGAAGTATTTAATACCGAAGATACCGAGGTTCTTGTTGATAATGTGGGTTCTTATAATGGCGATACTGTGTCTATCGTAGGTCTTCAAATAGACAACTTTGTTGGTTCAGATACCTTTATCAAGTTGAGTGCAAAACCAGCGAATCAAAGTGCTATCACCCCATTTAGACAAGATATTCTTGAATTTGACCAATCTAACACATTCTCAAGAATCGTTGATGTTGCGCCTGGAGTAACAAACTAATGAGTAATAAGAAAGATGTTACATTAACTGACATCAACAGGAGAGAACTCAATTTTATTGACTATAAGATTGAACAAATTCTTCCTGATTTCTTTAGAACTGAATATCCTAAACTCATCTCGTTATTAAAAGAATACTATGAGTTTGAAGAGAGTGATGACTCTCCCGCAAACCTCCTCCACGAATTGTTCTATAGTAGAGACATTACACAGACAGATATAAATCTTCTATCATTTATTGAAGATGAATTACTGTTGGGTCAATCATATTTCGAAGGATTCCAAGATAAACGTGCTGCTGCGAAATACTCTAATCAGTTGTATCGTTCGAAGGGAACTAAGTTCTCTATCGAACAATTCTTCCGAACATTTTTTGATGTTGACCCTGCAATTGAGTATACAAAAGATCAAGTATTCAAGGTTGGTGAAGTAGGTTCAGAGATTGGATTCAACTCATTGAAATTTTTGACCAATGATAAATTATACCAGACATTTGCAGTTCTAATCAAGACTGACATATCTCAATCCAAGTGGATAGAACCATACAAATTATTTGCACACCCGGCTGGTATGTTTGTTGGTTCTGAAGTTCAGATAATGTCAGTTGTAAAAGATACTGTAACTACACCACAAGTTTTGATAGAACCACCACCACCACTTGCGATACATTCGGTTGCTGGTTTCGTAGATCAGGGAGTTACAGATTTGAGTGCTATAGTAGATGACCTATATACTGATTCAGCTGGTGTTTACAATCGTATCAATGCGGAGTTAATTTCTCTTCATAAACTTTCTTTAGAACAGATACAGACCATAGACAATCAATATTCATCTTTACGTGAAGCGCAGACCATGAGTTCGCCCACATTCGATGATTCGGATGAAGTTGGAACCAATGGTATGGACTTATCGAACAACTTTGCGTTTGAGACACTTGATCAACAGAAACATCAATGGTGGAGTGTAGATTCCGACCAGTACGTAAAGAGTTTAATATTAGACAATACTTAAAAAGTTTAATATTATGAACAATAAATCTTATAAATAGTTAGATAACAAACGGACTATAAAATGGCACGACAGACACTAAACAGAGGGACAACAGCGAACGATGGTACAGGTGATACCCTACGTGTTGCTGCCCAAAAAATAAATGAGAACTTTCAAGAACTCTACACTACTCTTGGTGGAGATACTACTGTACCTATCGTATCCTTAACTGGTGATGGTATAGTTTTTGAAGGTTCTTCTCCAGACGATCATGAGACCAGTCTTGTTGCGGTAGAACCTACTGCGGATAATACGGTATCACTTCCTAATACATCGGGAACGTTAGTTCTGGATACCATGACTCAGACGTTGACTAATAAGACTCTTACTGCACCAGTTCTTTCATCAGTTCAGATAGATGACACTTCAGGTAACCATCAGTACATCCTTGGTGTAAGTGAACTTGCGGCAGACAGGACTGCGACACTACCTTTACTGGGTGGTGATGATACGTTTGTACTTGCAAATCACGTTGAGACTTTATCTAATAAAACATTACTTGCTCCAATAATTAATAACCAGAAACTTGGCGGTTTAGATGGTGGTGCATTGTTACTAGATAGTTCAAATAATCAATATCTCAAGTTTGTTAATGTTTCGAGTGCGGTCAGTCATTTGCAGATTTCAAACGCTGCGACAGGTAATAACCCATCTATAGATGTACAGGGTGGGGACACTAATATCAGTCTTGAATTATCTGCGAAAGGTACAGGTGGTATCGAGATTATGAATAAACTGGTTCTAGAGAAGGGAACCGATATCGCAACCACAACAGCGATAAACTTGAACCAACCACAAACTGTGTTTAACGCTTCGGGGCAGATTCTTCCTACTATCGCTGATGGTACAATTCAAGGTGAAATGAAAACCTTCATAAATATAGGTGCTGGTGAGGCGAGATTGACTACAGGTTCACCGTCAAATATTTATGGTGTCGGTGCGAATGGTCACGTCTCGTTTGGTCAGGGTGATGGATGTATTCTCATGTGGAACTCTACTGGGAGTAAATGGTATTTTGTGGGTAATAACGGAACAACAATAGGATAATATAGAAAATGGCGACTATAACAAACCCAATTAAAAAGCAAGTAATCCAAGACCTGAAGGATGATATAGATTCTTCGGGTACTCACTACTATGCGGTAATTGGTCGTTCAGAAGATTGGAACGATTCGGACATTGCACCGACAGCAATAAACACTGCACGAGAGGAAAGAAACTTCCGTCTCGGTTTACAGTCTGCGAAAAAGGTAGTTGACATTACTTTTGTTGTTCCTCGTTACAATTGGGCATCGGGTGCAATATATTCTGCATACGATGATGCACAAATTGGTTATCCTACCCAGACTTACTATGTCATGAACGACAACAACCAAGTTTATTTGTGTATCCAACAAAGCAGAAACTCCGCTGGTAATGCACAGGTATCAACTGTACAACCGACAGGTAACACCACAGGTGTTCCATTTGATACTGCGGATGGTTATATCTGGAAGTTCTTGTATTCTATTGGTGCATTGGATGCAAACAAGTTTGTTTCTGCGAACTATATTCCTACTAAACTCATAACAAGTACCACCGAAGATTCTCCTGCTCCCGATATCGAACAAGAGACAGTACAGAACAATGCAATCGTTGGACAGGTCGTGGGTTACCAAGTTACTTCGGGTGGGGCGGGTTATACCTCTGTCCCTACGGTTACTATTGTCGGTGATGGCACAAAGGCAAAAGCTGGTGCAACAATCTCTGGTGGACAAGTAACAAACGTCACTTTAATTGATAGTTCGGGTGATTACACACTAGGTTCTGGATACAACTTTGCGGAAGTTAAGTTTTCTGGTGGTGGTTCACCAACTACAACTGCTAAAGCACGTGCAATTCTTGGAAGTTATGGTGGATTTGGTGCAGACCCAAGAGATGACTTACGTTCTACCGCAATTATGGTAAATAGTAAACCAGAAGGTGTTGAGGGTGATGACTTTATTATTGGTAATGACTTCCGACAAGTTGGTCTACTCAAGAATCCTAAAGACTCTGGGGGTGGAGTACTGTTTACTGCGGATACTGGTATATGTCTCAAGAAACTCGTCTTCAATAGTATAACCCAGACCTTCACTCCCGACAATATAATCCAAGGCGCCACCACTGGTGCCCAAGCGCTTGTTGATAAAGTTGACTCTGACGAGGTGTGGTATCACCAAACGGAAGTAACAGGTTTTACTACCTTCCAGGCTGGTGAACAAGTAAACGAAACCGATGGTAATGGTACTGGTAGTTTGTCATCTAGTTCGCATTACGTAGTTCCAGAGATAGATACCTCTACTGGGGAAGTCCTATATATTGATAACCGTGCTTCTGTTACACGTTCAACAGATCAGACCGAAGATATTAAACTCGTAATACAAATTTAAGGTAATAACCGATGCCAAAGACATTTACATCAAACGTATTCTCTTCCTCATATAAGGATGACTTCAAAGATAGTGATAACTATCATCGAGTCCTCTTTAATAGTGGTCGTGCATTGCAGGCAAGGGAACTTACCCAACTGCAAACAATTATTCAAGAAGAGATCGGTCGTTTTGGTCGAAACATATTCAAGGAAGGTGCCGCAGTAAACCCAGGCGGGCCAACTGTTACGAATGATTACGAGTTCATTAAACTAAACGTATTAACACACCCCTTACCATCTGACCCACAGACACTAGTTGGAACAACTCTTACTGGGCCGAACATTGGTTCTGGTAGTGGTATTCAGGTACGAGTACTTGAGTTTGTTGCTGCTACAGGTAGTGACCCCTCAACTCTTTATGTACAGTACATTAATACTGCATCGGGCGTTTCTGGTGAAGAACCTATCCGATTGTCTTCTGGTGATGTGATGACCAACACAGGTGCTTCGATCAGTCTACAAGTTGCAAATGCGGTTGGTACAGATTTACCTGTTGGTCGTGGTTGTAAGTTTGGTAATTCAGAAGGCGACTTCTTTACTCGTGGTCACTTTGTATTTACAAAGGCTCAACATATCATCCTTTCTAAATATACCAGATACCCGACTGCAACTGTTGGTTTCAAAGTAACAGAAGACATCGTAACTGTTGCGGATACTGAAGACCTATATGATAACCAAGGGGCGACTCCAAACCTATCTTCGCCTGGCGCAGATCGTTATCGTATTCAACTCAATCTGATTAACAAAGCAGACATTACTGAAGACGAAAACTTTGTTTATTATGCTGATGTGGTAGAAGGTAATGTTGTTGACCAAGTAACTGGTACAGACGATTATAATAAGATTAACGATGTCATGGCAACAAGGACGGAAGAAGAGTCTGGTAATTATATTGTTGACCCATTTACTGTAGATTTCGCAGATTCTGGTGATAATATTATTGCCACTGTATCTGATGGTGTTGCATATGTGAATGGTTATCGTGGTGCGACCGAGAAACCTACTCCACTTACAATTGCAAAACCTCGTACATCTCAAATAATTCCGAATGAAGTATCTGGTATCTCATATGGTCAGTACTTCATATGTAGTGAACTGAAAGGTCTACTTGATGTTGGGACTTTCGCTGCACAAAACCTATCGACTCATGCAAGTGACCCATCAGGTAGTGTGATTGGTACTGCACGAGTCCGTTTCGTTGAAGAAGATGGCGCAAACTTCCGAGTGTATCTATTCGACATCAAGATGAACTCTGGTCAGTCTTTGCGTAATGTTAAGACTGTTGGTACTACCGCAACTAAACGTGCAGTTCTTATTTTAGAGAATAGTAAAGCAGTAATTAAAGAATCACAAAAAGTTAATTTGATATATCCATTACCTCAGGCACGACCCAAGTCACTTACTGACTTCGACTTCGAGGTACAACGTGTTGTAACTGGTACTGCAAGTGGTGCCTCTTTAACATTGTCCGCATTGACAGTTACAGGTGAGACATGGGCAAACACTTCTGATTGGATTGTTACTCGTAATGACACAGGTGCAGTAATTACTAATGCAACATTTGGTGCTGCTGGTTCTCAATCGATGACAGTCACCAACCTCCCTAATGTAGCACTTACCATATATGCGAAAGTGAACAAAGGTTCGCCTGCAATTAGACCGAAAACTCTAGAACTTGATGCAACTGTTGCTGCTGCTGTAGATTCAGATGGTAATGGTGTAAAATTTGTTGACATGAACGCTTCGGATATCTATGAAGTAGAGTCAATCAAACAAACCGACTCAGATGGTGCAGACCTTTCTCACTTGTTTACTGTGGATAATGGTCAACGTGCTGGTTTTTATGGAAATGGTGGTTTAGTTATAGAAACTGATCTAACC
>Ga0115571_1001213_pt1 | contig 18343 bp, 15 predicted proteins | sample COGITO_mtgs_1205_FD_87293 | JGI IMG/M metagenome (GOLD analysis project Ga0115571, IMG submission 87293) | Pelagic marine microbial communities from North Sea - COGITO_mtgs_120531 | ecosystem: Environmental > Aquatic > Marine > Epipelagic | place: Germany:Helgoland, sampling site Kabeltonne...
GGGCTACGTACCGCACAGCACTACGAGACGTAACTGGACAGTCTGGTTTTCCTACTGACATTACTTGGCCTACAGCGCCTTAAATGTTAGCCGAGATTGCAGCAGCTAACGCAGCTTTTAAAGTCATTAAAGCTGCTTTGAATAATGGTAAAGAACTTTACGATTGTTCGGAAGCTGCTCAATCTTATTTTAACAACAAAAGCATTATAGCCAAAAGAGTATCTCAGAAAGGCAAGTCAGACCTTGATGCTTTTATGGCTCTTGAAAAAATCAAAGAACAAGAAGAATGGCTTAAAGATTATATGGTTTATGCTGGCCGAGCTGACATGTACAGCGACTGGCTAAACTTTCAGAGCGAGTGCAAGCGCAAACGAGAGCAACAAGAAAAAACAAGACTTAGAAAACGACAAGAAACTTTAAAACTTATAAAACAATTTATTACTTACATGGGTCTTAGCTTAGCTCTTTTACCCGTACTCATTTACATGATAATCTTTTTTGTTAAAAGATAACCGCAGGGCTTAAACAATGACCGTAGAAGAAGGAAAAGAAGTAATAGATATTGCAGCAGCATCAACAGGCATACTGTCCTTAGCAGCTTGGCTGCCCCCTACTGCATCGCTGTTTACTATTATATGGTTAGGTATTAGAATATACGAATCAGAAACAATTCAAAAGATAGTAAACAAGGAAGACTAAATGCAGTTTTATATTCTAACCTCTGGAAATTTAAAAGCTCTCAAGCGTCACTTTGACTCTGAGTACAGCGGGTTTAAGAAAAAAGATGCAGTAGTAATTATTAATAGTTTAAATGAAGACTACATTAAAGAAGCTGTAAGTTACTGTACTAATAAAAAGATTGAGCACCACGTTACCGAAAGCAACGGAACACCAGCAAAGGGCAAGAACTCTTTGTTAGAAGCCTTCCTAGCTTCAGATAACGACTACTGTGTAATGATAGACGGGGATGACTTTTTAACTCCTCATGGTGTTTGGATGTATAAACATCTTGCAGGACTAGAGACTCCACCAGATGCAGTATGCTTAATAAACCAAAGGTCTATAAAGAAGATAAACCATAAGCCGTATTCTGTAAAGCCTTTTACTGTAGACTATGAAAACTTATTAACTTTAGACTACTTGCACATGTTTAATGAACTGCGTGGGTTGAGCATTCCAAAGGCTACATATTACAGTACGCTATACAACAACTACTATACTGAACAGCGTAAGTATAGTGAAGGCGATGAAATACATTGTCGTGTTACATGGGTAAGTAGAAAGGCAGCAAGTTTTAAATTCAACGAAGAGTTGATAATCGGCGAAGATACTTTACATATGCTGCGTTTAAAACATGAAGCTTTAGAAGGACGCTTAAACTTTTACACTAATGACGAGCAGCCAGCGACCTACATATATGACGAGAGAACTCCCGGTACTGTTGAGAAGACATCTAAGTTTGGAATAGATTACGAGTGGATGAACGACTACTTAGTTGCTTTGGAGGAAATGGAAAAGAAAAACTATCTCCACGAAAACACAAGGCTTCCCGAGTTAAAAATAGACTACCCGAAAGATTACGTGTACGATGACTATGACCTCACTAGCGAATATACACACAAGGTTGATAACGAATATATAACTTTTCCTAAAAATGCTACGGACACCGCAGTAAAAAAGTGTCACAAGTTTTTAGAATCTTTAGAAAACCAACAAGCAGCATAGCGTAGGAACACATTAATGCGTAAGAAAACTCAGTCAAAAGAAATGAAAGCTTTAAGGGCTTTAAAGAAATTAAAGAACTATAGAGCTATGGCTTATGCTGGTAGCGAGGTTTATACCGGCAGTTCCGGTCAAAATTATGGCGGTGGCGGTGGTAGCATAAATGAAGTTGTAACCACGGCGCAGCCAATTCCTGCTCAAACCTATGACACTAGCGCTGGTGCTTTTACTAGCCCCGGCACTAGCTATGGCGGCCCTACTAGCGGCTCTAGCGGCACTAGCTATGGTACTGGTGTTGGCGGCGGTGGAACCGTTGTAACTACTGGAAAGGTAGAAGACACAGCGGAAGGAATTGAAGAGGAAGAAGTAGAAGTAAAAGAACCTGAAATAACTGAGGCTGATTTAGTTAAAAGTGAAAGTGGCTTGTATCTTGTAAGGGACACATATGTAAACGAAGAGGGTAATACTGTTGCTGCCGAATACTCTATACATCCAGAAGACGGTAAAACTCAAGCCCAGCTAGACGCTACAGTCCGAGCACAAGAGTACAAAAATAACTTAGCAGCCGCTGAAGCCGCAGATTATGCAGAACAACGGCGTTTAACAGACGCAGAAAACAAAATATCCCCCGAAGACAACGCAGACGTACAAGAGGTAGTAAACACAATGGCAAATACAGGCGACAACGCAGTCCACCCCCGAGACCAAGACGGCCCCGTAGACAGCACAGGTAGCGGCACTGTGACTGAGGGAAGCACTGGCGCTGTAAATACTAATACTGCCGGTGCTCCAATAGACATTGAGCAAACAAACCCTACGTATGTAGCTCCCAAAATGGAAGCAGCTTCGACACTTAAAGCTGTTCCAGAAATTGACCAGCGGGCAGACGCGTATGCTGCTGCAAATCCCGAATGGGATGAAACTCAAAGCGCAGAGGCTAAAGCGTGGTTTAAAAAGGCTCAGGAGAATACTACAATCGGAATACCTCAGCCTGAAATGCCTGCGTGGTTAGGAAGCTCTAACTTTTTAAAAGGTTTTGATGAAGCACTCGCCTTAGAAATTGACGAAAGTAAAACAGTTGCTCCAGAGGGAACAACAACGGATGTGCGGAATATTGAAAAGCTTGACGATGCTGGAACTACTTATGCTGGTACAGTAGACGCTCCCGCAAGCGTAGGTTATAGTTCTCAGAAAGCCCCTACTAAAGTAAAACAGCCCACGGGCATGGAAGGCGAAACATACACCGCAGCGCAGGCGGGGTACGGCACAGATGTCACAAATGCAGTCGGCACAGTATCTGAAGACGCTCAAGCTAAACTAGATGACGCTAAGCTTACAGAAAGAGCTAAAGCTGCTGAGCGTGACAAGGCTGAAGAGAAAAAGGCTGAAGCAGCGGTTGAAGAGTTTGTAATTAGTGACGGGGCTTACGTAAACAAAGTAACCGGCGAGGTTGCAACCGTAGTGCAAGCTAAGGACGCAGAAGCTGCTCAGCGCGAAGCCATCACAGGTGAACCTACCCCTGAAGGTGAAGCTGCTGAAATTATGAGCATGTATGAGTTTAACCAACTTGAAAAACGTGCAATCAGTAAAGACAACGCAATTAAAAACTTAAAGTCTCAAGGACTATCTGACAAGGAAATTGCTAAGCGCCTTGCTGACAACCCACAGTTAATTGCTGATGAGTTTGATGACCTTCCCGAAGACATTAAAACTACCCTGTCCGGTCTTCCGCAAGAAGCGCTTGTAAGCGTTCAAATGGAAACCTTAATGGCTGGCATGGAAGACGGTGAGATTCCTGCATGGGCTAGACCCGCACTAGCTAAAGTAGAGTCTAACTTAGCTATGCGTGGTATGAGCAGCTCAAGCATCGGAAGAGACGCACTCTTTAATGCAATTATTCAAAGTGCTATTCCAATGGCTCAGAGTAATGCTCAGGCTGTTCAAAACGCTACGTCTCAGGACAAACAGATTGCAGCAGACTTCCTAGCTAAGAACGCAGGCTTTAAGCAGCAGATGGATTTGGCTAACATGTCTAACGACCAGCAAATGCGATTAGCTAACCTGAGTGCGTTGAATCAAGCATCTTCTGAAAACATGAACGCTAGACAACAAACAGAACTAGCTAACCTTAATAACCGCATGCAGACTAATTTGCTTCAGGGCAAGATTGCTGCTGACATGGGCATAGCTCAGTTAAATGCTGACCAGCAGCGAGCAGTACAAAACGCTTCTATGGTCGCTAACGTAGACATGACTAAGTTTAATTCAGCCCAGCAGGTTGAGTTGACCAACAGTAAGTTTATGCAGAGCATGGTAGCTACTAAGTTTAGTGCTGACCAACAAGCCGCAATGCAGAACGCTACCGCAATGGCTACTATGGACATGGCTAACTTAGACAAAAACGCTAAGATTGCTGTACAGAATGCACAGGCTTTCTTGCAAATGGACATGACTAACTTGAGCAACGAGCAGCAATCCAATGTAATGAAAGCTCAGAACCAACAACAAGTCCTATTAAGTGATACCGCAGCTAGGAATGCTGCACTTCAGTTTGGCGCAGCTAACGAGCAACAGGTGCAGCAGTTTATGGCAAGCCTTGGAGTTCAAGTAGAGCAGTATAACTCTTCTTCAAACGCAGCTCGTGAGCAGTTCAACGCTACTGCAAAAGATAGGGCAGCAGCAATAGATGCAGGCAATGAGTTACAGGCTGCATCGCTCCAAGCTCAGATGGACACAGATATTGCTAAGTTTAACGAACAACAAGACTTTCAACGTGACCAGTGGAATGCTTCAAACGCACAGGCTGTTGAGCAATCTAATGTTCAGTGGCGCAGACAAGCTAACTTAGCTGATACCGCAGCGCAAAACTCTGCAAACCAGCAGAACGCTCAGATAGCTTATAACTTAACATCTCAAGAACAGACGCAGTTGTGGCAGCAGTTACGTGATGAAGCCGCTTACATTCGACAAAACTTTGAAAACGAGCAGCAGCGAAAAGCTCAGATGTTAGCTACAGCTATTGGTAACGAGAAGGTGTTTAAGTCTGACAACACCACAAAAGTTTCTGCCCTGTTACGTACACTTGACAGCGCTATTGGGTAAAGCCAGCAACCACAACTTTAAATAATTAAACACTAGGGGTATTAAATAATGGGATTTTTTAAAAGCATTAAAAAAGGTTTTAAAAAGATTGGCAAAGGTCTTAAAAAGCACTTTAAAAGCATTGGCAAAGGCATCAAGTCTGCTATAAGTAAAGTCGGCAAGTTCATGGGTAAGATTGGCTGGGTAGGCCAACTAGCTTTGATGTTTACTCCAGTTGGAGCCATGATGAGCGGAATGATGGGAAGTATTGGTAACGTAGCTGGAGGCATGTTTACTAAAGTTACAGGTGCTTTAGCCAAAGGCGGTAAGTTAATGCAAGGCGCTGGTAAGCTTCTTGAGGCCGGTGCAAGCTTTGCAAAAGCAGGACACTCAGCGTTTAGAACTATTACAGACGGTGTTGCGGCATTCACTAATGAGTTTGTAGGCGCAACATTAAATAAAATTCCGGGGATGGAAAAACTGTTGCCGGGAATTAAAGGCAAAGAATTTGGCAACCTTTGGAGCGCTACTGAAAACGCAGTAATGAAAAATGCTAATCTTGTAGTTTCTAACTTTCAAGATGGTATTAAATCTGGAAGTCAAATATTCTCAGCCACCCAAGCTAATGTTGTTAATGATGCTGTTGCGCTGACAGGCAAAGGAACTATTCCCGGCTCCAAGGCACAAACAGGAATGACTGATAAACCCTCTACTTTTGTTGAGAACACAAGAAACTCCACATTTAAAGCAGGTGATGCAGTCCCGGGTCGAACTATTCCTTCTACTGGTGAGACTGTGCCTAATACGTATGAAGCTGACGTTAAGGGTGACTTTTCTTTTGATAAACCAACAGGTCGGGAAATAGTTGCTGAGTCTGGCGGGATTCAAATGGATAAACCTACGTTTGAAAAACCAACCAGTATCTTAGACAAAGTGACTGACTACGGAAGCGAGCTGTACGATAGTGCCGTCACTGCGGTGAAAGAAATACCCGGCAAGATTTTAGAAGCTCCGGGAAAGTTTGTAGACGACATCGGCGAAAGAGTTGTTGGCGGCATTGAAACAAAAGCTATGCAGGCCATAGGACTTGAAGAAAAGCCGGTGTACGAAACAAATCAGTACAGTGCTTACGTTCCCGAGTTTAACATGGCCCCAGCAGGGCAATACGCCTCTGCGGACATTAACGACAGAGCTATGCAGATTCAAGTTAGCGGCCAGAATCACTATCAGCAGAACCCTTACGGATATGGCGCTTCTCAATACTTACAACAGATGGCACGAGCTACTGGAGGAATGGCATAATGGATGAAGAACTATACAACGCAGAGCGGTCTAAAATGGGCAGGTCTATTCCGGGCCAGTCGCTAACTAACGACCCCGCTAACCCAGCTCCTTATGAGAAAGCTCCAGAGATTACTAACGTCCACGAAGGTACTGAGTATCTTTTTGACTTCATAACTGAAGAAACTGTTTACGCATCGTTAATGACAGGCATTGATAAAGGTGTGCCTGTAATGTCTATTGTACAGGTAATCCTTTTTAATGAGTTTCAGAAAGGTAAGTGGAACCCTGATTTAATGTTGATGTTAGCCGAGCCTTGTGCATATATACTCATTGCCCTTGCTGAGCGTTTAGACCTCGACATTATAATCGACAATGACGAAGAAGAGGGGGATGTGTTTGGTGTTGATATGGAAGAAAAGAAACTAGAACAACTAAGAAACTCTGTAATTCCTCAAGGCTTTATTACCGAAGAGATGGCAGGTGAAATGGAAAGCCTTCCTACAATGGGAAGCCTCCTTGAGCCGCAAGTAGAAGAAGCAGCCCCAGAAGCCCTAGCGCAACCTAGCCTCATGGCACAACCTGAAGGACAATAAACATGGCACAAGATTCAATTGCATACGGCGAAAGCCTCTTAGCAGATATTAGAGACAGAAACGCTAAAGAACAAAAAAGAGCTGAGTCACGCGCAAAGAAAGATTTTTGGAAGGGCGCTGCTGTTAAGATAGGGCTTGACGTTGCTAATGATATAATGGGTCAGCGACAGACGGCTTTCTTAAACAATGAAGAAAACATGGCTAACAAGATGCGGATAACTAATGCTACAAATTTTGTAACGGCTAATCAAGCTGAGAATACCAAAGCAAAAAACTACGCAGGCGGCTATGAAAATTATTGGGTTATGCAAGCAGCCCCACAAGTTAAAAGTGAGCTTGATGCTCAGTATGCAGCAGGGCAGTATAATCAAGCTGATTATGACCTATATAGCGCGCAGCTAATAAAAAAATGGGGAAAGAAATTACAGTCTAAGCATGAGAAAGAGTATGCACTCGGCAATGATTACTTAGCTACCGGCGCTACGCCAGAAGCTTACGTTGACGCTATTAAAAAACAGAAGCCCGGAACTCTTAGCGGCGGTCTGTCTCAAATCTTAGGTAAATCAACCGGACTTTTAAAAGCTGATTTAAACAATCAAATTTTACAAGACATGCTATCCGCTGCCGACAAGGTTACTGGATATACTAAAGACGCAAACCCAAAAGACGAAGTAGGAGCTTATCAGGCTGCGTATGCACAATCAGAAGACTCTGCTTTGTCGTTGTGGATGGCTAAAAACGAAGCGCCTGACCTTGGTGTACCTGCTTCTGTTTTAGGAGATTGGCAAGAAATACAAAGAACATCTATAACAGGAACCGAGACAATTAAATTTAGGATGCTGACACCTTTCGGAAGAAACAAAGATGGAGAGGTTGTACAACTACCGTCAACAGCCGTAATGATTAATCCTGAAAACGGACAGTATGCGGCAATGAGCCAGTCTAAGCAGCAAGAGGAAGGTGATGCAAGCACTGTTGCAGCTCTGCTTACACCAGCGGAAGTTAAGGCGGCGAATCTGAGTTTTATTGCTTTTGAAACTACACCAGCGTATGCTGACATCCTCAAAAACATACAGAACTCTTTAAGAATGTCAAGCGGCCTAGAGGAAGGCGACGAAGGATATGGCGATGCATTACAAACACGATTAGAGGCCGCAGCTATAATGCGCTATACGGCTGGCAAAATAGCAGCAGCTAAACAGTGGGGTACTACAGCAACAGGAATAGCAGTGTTTGATAAAGTAATAAGTAATAGGAATGAAGAGGGCGCAGACCCAGAAGCCTATGGACAAGCCAATGTTTTTGAAAAGGTTATTGCAGTACAGGACTTAATAGGCATTCTACCTAACGGCGATAAAAACACACAGCGTCTTTTAACCGACACTATGGAACTTTACAAAACTTTAGATGGTATGTCGCCTACGTCCAGAACCAAAGTGTTTAGAACTTTTGGGCCTAAAAGCGATAGCAATCCAAACGGAAGAGACTACCTTAGAAACACTGACGGTTCAGACGGCCCAGTAAATGCTGAAAAGTTTCAAGAAGTTATGGAATCTTTAGAGTATATATTTAAGAACAAACGAGCTTTTGATGAGACAAATCCCGACACAACCAAGCATTTTGGCATGGCTAAAAAAGCACTAGCTGACAGCAGAGAGGCTGCCGCCAGCGCTGCAACAAAGAAAAGCGAAAAAGACCAAGCTCTTCTTTTAGCACAACAAGACGGAACCGCTGTTTCAACGGGAGAATACTTTACAGGCGAGTCAGACGTAACCAATTTGATAATGGCTAATCGAGAAAAAAGCTCAAGCATGGCAGCAGCAGCTAAACTTCGATATACTGCGCCTACTTCAATTACCGCTAAAGAAAAAGAAGCAGCCGTAAAAGAACTGAGTAAAAATAAATTTAAAGAATGGAAAGTGGAAGTAGAAAAACAAGTAAAAGAAAAATATCCTGAAAGGGCACTGCGGGGCACGGCACAATTCGGTGAGCGTCAACAGTATAAACGAAAACTGATTGCAGCGTTTAAATTTAAAGTTTTAAAGGATGCTAAATGATGAGTGATGAAAACATAGTAGACTACTCAGTTTCCGTAGAAGACGCAACAAACTACTTACAGTCAGTCAGTATTCCACGCAACTACACTGTAACTGATTTTGGAGAAGACGAAGTAGTTTTAGGAAAGTTTGAACTCCTTACAGACTACTTAGGCCAGACGCAAGGCATTGAGCGTTACGCAATAGACCAAGCTACGACTGGTCAAACTGACGACCCCACTGAGTATATGCGCGACTTAACCGCACGTATAGGCGCTCCGTTGTCCTTAGCTGCTTCGCTAAAAGACGCTCCAGAAGAAGTTAAAGAAGCGTATAGAACTATAAAATCTCGTTGGGACGGAGCATCTATAACAGGAAGCGGAGAAGTTTTTGATGCTGTTGTAGACTATGGTTCTGATGTACTCTTCAGTCCTGAAGGTTTAGCGACTGTTGGTGGTCTTATTTCTGGCGCTTTTACAGCCGGTACAGGCACGGCAGCAACAATAGCAGCCAGAAAAGCTGCTCAACTGGCGGGACAAAGAACACTTGCTAATGCTGTAAAAGCTTCTTACGCAGCAGTAGCAAAAAACCCCATTACAGCCAGCACACTCATTGGCGCAGGCCACGGTATTGTAGGAAGTCACTTAGCTCAAGAGCTAGATATTTCTGCTGACATAAAAAGAGCAGAAGATTATAGCGGAAAAGAAACTTTATTGGGCGGTGCAATTGGTGGCACATTAGGTTTTGGAATTGCTAAAGGCATTGGACTATATGCAAACTCTAAGGTAGGTAACCAAGTATTTAGAGAGTCTACAGAATCTCGAAAAGAACTGTCTATTCCCGAAGGCTCTAAAGCTTATGACGAAGCGATAGAAGGCGAGTGGATGCCTGCGTCTAGTGGAGATGTTCTAGATGAAGCAATGCGCTTAGAAGGACGTACAGCTACAACTGTAGACGGTGCAGACAATGCTGGTGCAAGGACGTATGACAGCGAGGCTATGGACACAGCAGCACAGAAGTTTACTGACGACATTGGTGGTGGTGAGAAAACTAAAGCTGAAGTCTTAGCCCGTATTAGAGCTGCCGCAGCTAATGAGCCTACAGCCGAAGGAAGAGCAAACGCAATTAAACAAGGCCTGTACACAATAGCTTCTGATATTAGCGGAAACTTCTACGGTAAGGCTGCTGGTGTGTTGTCTCCCATTACTAAGTTTTCAGGGACTGCTGCTCAGTTACAAAAGAAATTAAGCCACGAGTTTGGAATTAAATATAAAGTCCAAGACGAAGTTGTAGCTAAAGACCTGTCTGAAGTTCAGCGAGAAGTCACCGGGAAAGTAAATGAACGCTTCCGGGCTATTGTTGAAAAGCTTTCATTAAGTGAAATTGATACTAAGTTTGCTTCAGAGATTAATGCAGCCCTAAGTAAAAATCTCCGCAGCAGCAAGCCTGTTAAATATGAATACTTTGATGACGCAACTAACGCTGCAATTAATAAAGCATCTTTAGAAATAAAAGAACTCTACAACGAGATGGGTATTGACTTATCTAAAATAAAAGTTATTGACAAGCTTAAAGGCAACTATGTTCCTCGTCAATGGAACCGCCGAGCTATCGAAGAAAACCAAGATGAACTTGTAGAGTTGTTTAAAACTAAAGCAAACATGTCTCCAGCAGCAGCTAGAACAACAGTAAAGAACATGCTGGACGTTAAGAACCAAGTAGACGCAGGAGGTGGAGGTGGTCATTTTTTCTCCGCTAAAAGAAAAATTAACACAATTGGTGACGATGCTGATTTTGAAAAGTTTTTAAACAATGATGTTTTAGGAACACTACACGCCTACACTTTTCAGTATGGTAAGTCTATTGCTAAGCACCGTGTGTTGGGTGTGCGTAATTACGATGACTTCCGAGGCTTCTACATCAATAGAATTAAAGAAGAGATGACAGAAGCGGGTGAAACCTTTACGCCTAAAATTGAGCGCCAGATAGAAAAGCTGTACAGAACTGCAACGGGTGAGGGCATGGAGCGTTACGGCCACAAAACTCAAGTCGCTGTAGATACGTATAGTTTTGCTAATCGTGTAGCTCTTCTAGGCATGGCTACCCTTTCAAGTTTAACAGAAGTTTTCTTGAACGTAGGCAAAGCTGGTGTGCGTAACTCTATTAAAGGGTTTGCCGAAGCTATGGAGCAATCACATAAAAAAATAACTAAGAACTTAGAGTCAGATTTAATGACTAATCATGGCCTCAATGCTAAAGAAGCCCTGACTGAAATGCGTAACTTTAGTCTGCACGTAGACCAAGCTCTTGCACAGGTGGGAGACAGGTTAGCGGGTGATGAGTTAATGACTGTTGGTTTGCAGAACGCAAGCAATAAGTTCTTTCGTTTAAACATGCTTGACCAGTGGACTAAGTTTGTACAAAATGTATCTCACTCAAGTGGAAAAAACTTAATAAACGAAAACATTGAAAAGTTGGCAGTCCGTTACAAAAATCAACCAATGGATAAAGCCGGTGAAGTGTTAGCAGGCGAACTAGCTGAACTGGGCATTGATGCTAAAAAAGCTGTTTCTTGGTTTAACGCAGGAGCTAAACGAACAGACGACTTCTACAAGGATGATTTCTTAGGGGGCGCTGCGCGTTATACTAACTCTGTAGTGTTACAGCCTACTGCAATGTCAGGCTTGAAGCCACTTCTCTTTTCTAACCCTAAGACTGCTGTGTTCTTTCAGTTGCTTAGCTATCCCGCAGCGTTTACAAACACTGTGCTAAAGGGCGCTGCTAAGTCGCTTATAAAGGCTCCTACACGCAATGGTGGTAAGTTAGCTGCTGCCGGACTAATTATGACCGGCATGGCTCGCTGGACTAACTACGTCCGTACTGATGGAGAAAGCGAAAGAAATAAAAGCTTAGACGAAATTTACGGAGCAGCCATAGCTCGATGGGGCGGTAACGGCTTATTGCTAGACAGCTTCCAACGTGCTCAGACAGCTACTAAGTACACCAGAAGCAATCTATCCTACGCTGCAATGCCTTTTGGCCCCGCAGTTTCAGATTCAATTAGTTTAATTCAGCAGGGCATTATACCCACAGTAGGATATAAAGTTCCTCTAGTTTCTGGAAGCTATTTCGGAAAAGAAATTTTAGGTGAAAAAACTGTTAAGAGATATAGAAAGGGTTTAAAAGAAGCTCAAACAGATGTGTTTGGTGGGCTTATTGAAGAATTTCCCGAGCGTGGTGGGCCTTTAAAGTTTAATGCCGGTGGTACAGTTGCTGCTAAAGCAATTACACGATTATTTAAAGTGGGAAATGACGAAGCTTTAGAAGAAAGCTTACCAGTTGCAATGTCTGGAGATATTCTTGGAACCCTTACAAGCGCAACTAGAGGCTTACTTGACAATAACTATGTGTCAAAAGAAGCTAATAAAATTGAAGGTTCTATTTCTTTAAGGTTGAGCGAGGGGAGCATAGGCGTACCTGAACCATCAGCCGTTACTTTAACTGAAGCGAATATTTCTACTATGTTTGATGTTCGTAAAGGAACTTTAGAAGACGCAGAAAACAGCGCAAACTTTAAAGAAGCTTTAAACGCAATAGACCCTAAAGAAGCAAAGAGAAAATTAACTAAGTATCAAGAAGAGTTAGGCTACACAGAAGAACAGATTATAGCACTAGAAGCTATTGATGAGATTAAAGACGTAGGTGAAAGCAAAGAAACAATTAAGGGTGCTGTGTTTCAAGAACTTCAAGAAATTAAAGAAGCTTATGATAGCGTTAACATTAAAGTGTCTGATGCTGACCGCTACAAAGCAGAAGAAGCTATGTTTGATGAGGACAGCTTAGACGCAACGCATGAAATTTTAACTCAGTTTGTTAAAAATGAACAGCCTTTGGTATCAGTAGAGGGCGCTCCTATTATTGCGAGAGATGCAATTATTAAAATTGCAGCTAATGGAAAAGTAAACTTTAATAAATTTAAAGCTCCTAAAATAAACCCTGATAAAAAGCCAGACGCTTCTTTATCAGAAGCTGAACGAGAAGCAGCGCTACAGGAACACCTTAAAGATTCTTTTGAGAAAAAGTCGGTGTTTCGGACTATCAGCACTTTTAAGGATAGAGAGTATAATATTTCTTTTGTGTTTTCTCGTGAAGTAGGGATGCACGCAGGCACTAGAGGCGTAGCTAAAACTATTCAGTTCCGTGATGCTGTGTTTGATGTGTATGATGGCGAGAAGGCAGGCGACACGTATAGGGGCTTTAAGGATAAAAGACTACAGCAAGACTCTTATGAAAACAGACTCAAGAGACTTGAGCAGGTAGCTAAGCTTAAAGACAAAAAGATTACACCTACTGAAACGCAAGAGGGCTACATTAGTGTTAAAAACCCCTTGTTATACAGAGGCGAAACAGCGGTTGACACTTGGGCAGCCGATAAAATATTAAGCAAGCCAGAAGGCACAAACGAGTTGTTTTTAAACATTCAAAAATCAGGAGGCAAGATAACTGAAGATACTAAAGCAAGCTTGAGAGGTTTACGTGACCGTGCCGTTGCTCTACAACAAGAGCCTACAGGAAACATTGTAGATATTTTAGAGCATCAGCTAATGAAAAACGAGCTGACTATTGATTTTCGAGAGATGTTGAAGGACTTAGGCTTTGATTCTATTAAGTATGTAAATGAAATTGAATACGGTTTTAAGGGAGAGTCTAAGTATTCTTATATTCTTTTTGACCCTGAGCAATTTAAATTAACTACTTCTGCTGCGTTTGATTCCACAGACCCTCGTCAAGCATACGTAACAGGCAGCATTGTGAGAGGAGTTCAAAAAGCTTTTGCACCTAAGAAAGCTTCTGGACTTTATAGCGAAGCACAGAAAGCTGCTCAACAACTCCAAGGCAAAAAACCTCGGGCTGGACAATCGTTCTTAAACGAAATGAAAGACGTAACGCCAGATGAGTTAAACTGGATGGGCGCTACAGAACGTTTTGGAAATGATAAGCCCGTAACTAAAGAAGAAGTTCAAGGGTTTTTTGAAGAGAATGACTTTGACTTTGAAGTTCAAGTAGGTCGAAGCAGACCTGAAGAGATAGAAACAGTAGACGATATGCCTACACTTACTGGAAACGAAGATGAAGAAATAGCGCTCTTTGAAAACTGGCTTGATGAAAACAAACCTTTTGAGCGTGAGATGATGGACGACTTGTTAGACGAAGACCCAGATGCTTGGGAGGAAATGTATGTTGAGCTTATGGATGAGTGGCAGGAAAGTACCGGAGGAATGGGAGATTTTGCAACTCAAAAAGCACACTTGGACTATTCGTTTGAAGGCACAGATACAAAGAACTACCGTGAGCTTGTAATTTCAATTCCAGATAAGTATAAGAAAGTTGACCTAGATTATCAACACACTATACATCACCCAGCTAGTAAAAACCAAATAGCTCATGTGCGGCTGGCCGACATTGACCAAGCTGACGATGCGTTTACTAAAACTTTATTAGTTGATGAGATACAGTCGGACGCTCATCAAACCGCTGGTGGTAAAGGAGGTGCAGGTTATTTAACAAAAGAAAAGGCAAACGCAAAAGCTTTAAAGCAACAAGAGCTGGAAGACCGTAGGCAGAAAATAAATGCCTCGGAACTTTCTGAAGAAGAAAAAGATAAACTATTAGATGAACTCTTAGCAGACGCTCAAAATGCAGGCGTAGTATTTGATTCGTCTGATGTTCCAGACCTTCCACTTAAAAAGGACAAGCAGTGGGGAGCAGCAGGGCTTCGCCAAGCTATGAAGGTAGCAGCAGAAGAGGGCTATGACCAAGTTGCTTTAACTACTGGGCGTTTACAAGCTGAAAGAAATAGAAAGGTAGGCGACATCAGCGAAGCTATATTTTATAAACAGACTGGTAAAGACAGCACAGGTTGGTCAGTACAAGGCATTAGAAATGACGAAGATGGCATGGGTGATTTTTTAGTTAACTTTGATTCTTATGAGGATGGCGTTGAAAAACTACCTAAGCTTATTGGAAAAGAAAATACAGGCAAACTACTAGCTACAACCCCCGATGACTTAGGAGACTACGCGCTTGTACAGCCCATGACCTTTAAGCAAGGCGGTCAGAAGTACACGGACTTCTATGACGGCACCCTACAAAAGATTTGGAAGCGAGACTTTGCTAAGAAGTACGGTGTAGATATTAAGATGGTTAAGTACGACCGTAATGATAAAGTTGTAGAGTTGCCTACTTTAACAATTACTGATAAGATGCGCGAAGATATTAACCGTGGACTTAAAATGTTTGTTGAAGGCGGCTATGTAGACAAAGCTGAGCTAGTGCAGAAAATAGAACCTGTTGCAGGTACAACACCCTCTATCACTGCACCCAGCAAAACGCTTAGTGCTTTAAAAAAATTAACAGGAGAAAATACTAATGGATGAGCAATTCAAATACTTTAAAATAGAAGACTTTAACTGCCAAGAAACTGGCGAGAACGAAATGAGTGTAGAGTTCATCCACAAGTTAGACCAACTCAGGGAGGCTTGTGGATTCCCATTCATTATAACTAGTGGCTTTAGAAGTAAAGACCACAGCATTGAAAAACGTAAGGAGAAAGTAGGAACACATGGTCAAGGTATTGCAGCAGACATTAAAATTAGTTCGGCACAACAGAGGTACACGATTGTTAAGGAAGCTATCAAGATGGGATTTGGAGGCATTGGAATACACAGTGTCTTTGTCCATATTGATAACCGCTCTCGGAGTGGTGATAAACCTCCTGTAATGTGGTTGTATTGAGGAGTAGTATATGAGTATTTTAAGTTCACTGATTGGCCCTGTTACTGGGCTGCTTGATAAGTTTATAGAGGATAAAGACGCTAAGAATGCAATTGCTTTCCAGATTTCAACGATGGCAGAGAAACATGCACAGGAGCTTGCGAAGGGTCAGCTTGAAGTCAATAAGGTTGAAGCGGCACACAAGAACATGTTTGTCGCTGGCTGGCGGCCTGCTGTGGGTTGGGTATGCGTGGCTGGCATGGCGGGTAACTTCATTGTTATCCCGATGGCTAATTTTGCGTTGGCTCTATCCAATTCTGACATCGTCATACCGCTGGTAGCTTTGTCTGAAATGATGCCGGTGTTAATGGGTATGTTAGGCTTAGGAGCTATGCGTACAGTAGAGAAGGCTAAAGGCGTACAGAGGGAAAAGTAAGATGGCAGCTAAAAAGAAATCAACAGTAAACGCAGCAGGAAACTATACCAAGCCTACCATGCGAAAGAACTTGTTTAACAAAATCAAGGCAAGTACAAAAGGCGGTAGCGCAGGTCAATGGTCAGCACGAAAAGCTCAGATGCTTGCAAAAGAATATAAAGCTAAAGGAGGTGGATACAAATGAAAGGCGTAAACCATTATAAGAAAGACGGAACACTACACACTGGAGGCAGCCACAAAATGCCTGACGGTTCGCTGCACTCTGGGAAGACTCATGGCAAGACAAGTGTAAAGCTATTTCATTTAAAAGACTTGTCTGACACCGCTAAGAAAAAAGCAAGGAAGAAAAAGTAATGGCGCTCGCAAAGTCCCAGAAGTCTTTAAAGAAGTGGACTAAGCAAGAGTGGGGTACTAAGTCAGGTAAGCCGAGCACCCAAGGTAAGAAGGCAACAGGTGAGCGTTACCTGCCTAAGAAGGCTATTAAGGCTTTGACACCGGCACAGTATGCAGCCACAACTAAAAAGAAAAAGGCCGATACAGCCAAAGGAAAACAGCATAGCGCCCAGCCTAAGAAGATTGCAAAGAAAACAAGGAGCTACAGAAAATGAAAGACAGTAAGCTAACCAACGCAGGAGTAAGTGGCTATAACAAACCGAAGCGCACACCTAAGCACCCGAAGAAAAGCCATGTGGTTGTGGCAAAAGAAGGAGATAAGGTTAAGACAATCCGTTTCGGAGAACAAGGAGCCAGTACAGCAGGTAAGCCCAAGGCCGGTGAATCAGAAAGAATGAAGAAGAAACGAGCAAGCTTTAAAGCCCGTCATGGTAAGAATATAAAGAAGGGTAAGATGTCTGCGGCTTACTGGGCAGATAAAGTTAAGTGGTAGTATGCAGTTTGGGGACTTCAATGTATGTTGAAGTCCCCAGTCATGCACTTTTACCTACCAATAATGAGCACTAGTCTACACTTTATACACCTTAATGTAGACTTAATGTAGACTTAATGTATACTACAGCGTACATTGTGCAGCATATGAAACAGTTTAAACAGTTGAGAAGGCTGTCAGTTCTCTCTCCAAGAACTCATGCATCTTCTCTAGCTTAGGCTTAGCGTCACGGATAATCTTACGCAACAACACAAGCTCGTCCCCCTTAAACACTTCGTGCAGCCGGTCTTCAGGGAGGCCACCCATCTCTGTTAGGATGGCCCCTGAATGGTTAACGATAATTCTAAACGATAGTATATTAGCTTCCTTTGCTTTCATGTATATCTCCTATACTATCTCACAAGCCCCACCAGTACAAGCCAGCTCTTGAGAGCCTGTGGTGTTGTCTTCAGTTTCAAAGTAACCAAGGTCAGTCCAGTTAACACCTACTGGCATTTCTGATACTAGCTTGTCATATTCTTCTACAGTAATCTCTTCATAAGGAGCCTGTTGATAGGTGTGGTCGCTGACGGGTAGAAGGCTAATGCCGCTACAGATGTCAAAGTTATCCCATATCCACTGTGCTACTTGAAGGAACTCACTGTCCGTGTAGTACACCGTGATGCTCGGCTTGTGCTCACACCAGTGGTTCTGGTAAGTCTTCCACAAAGCTAACTGCTCCATAGCCCCCACCATCTTCACTGTTGTGCTGCCCTTGGGAGCCTTTACAGGGAACCCAAACACTAACGATGAGTCTGACATAACGTCTTGTTCAACGGGGAACCCTGCTGCTGACATGAAGCTTGCAAGTGGGTCTTTCTTGTCTGAACGGACACGGCGAATGTAATAATCAGAGAAGCGAGGATGGATGCCACTAGCACTATCAACAAGCTGAGACACAGTACCAGATGGCTTAACAGCAGTAACAGCCGTAGACTGGTTAATTCCAAGCTTAGCAGCCCATTTCTTGTTGGTCTTAATTGCAACATCTCTTACGTTCTCCAAGACTACTTGACAATGTGGTGAGTCAGCTCGGCTCAATAGTTCGTTGTCCATGATGCCGGTCATGCTTACACCCAGTAAGGCTTCTTCTTCAGTGTTCTTCTTCCAGATGTTACGTAAGTATCTGAAGTCAGTCAAGGTAGCTTGCAGTGTACCAATGATAGCAGCTACTTCTGCTTTAGCCATTAGTGTTTCTTCAGTATCATCTGCACGTACAACAATCTCCGATAAATTGCAAAACTGGTTACTGCGTAAAATTATCTCACTGCAAGGGTTAGTTCCGAAGTCGTAGTCAGGGTCACGGCGACCATTACGTCCTGCAATCTTCTGTGCTGCTACACGACTAAACAAACCACGCTCACCTGCCTTAGACTCATACAGTGTCTGCATTTCATTCAAGAAAGCCTCGAAGTCTGGCTTCTCTGTGTAAGCTACAGAGTTGTTAGCCAATCTACGGTGACCTTCATTCTCCCACCATGCACCTGACTTA
>Ga0115571_1001214_pt1 | contig 18342 bp, 20 predicted proteins | sample COGITO_mtgs_1205_FD_87293 | JGI IMG/M metagenome (GOLD analysis project Ga0115571, IMG submission 87293) | Pelagic marine microbial communities from North Sea - COGITO_mtgs_120531 | ecosystem: Environmental > Aquatic > Marine > Epipelagic | place: Germany:Helgoland, sampling site Kabeltonne...
AAATATATCGGCAGTAATTTTTTTATTTTGGGCCTTATTGTATAAGCTGCATATTCTTTTTTTGGAGATGCATTCCAAACTGGAATTATATTATGGGTATCAACCTGGGTAATGGGAATAGTGGTATTCTTAACTACAGTTCTTAATCTTTTTGTATAAACTTTAAGCGGGCTAAAATCTGTAATTAAAAAACCTACTTTGTAATCCTCAATAAACTTAGAAATAGTCTCATTGGCTGGCCCACTTAATAAAAAGAATTGGATATTGAGTTTTTTCAAATCTTTATCCACTTCTTGAAGCCCATAAAATGAAAAACTATATTGCCTTACATTCGCATCTTGATATGAATTGTGATAATTAAAAACCACGATTAAGGGAACTTTATTCTCAATTGCTTTTTTTTGAGCTTCTAATAGAGCCCAATTATCACAAACTCTTTTGTCTCTTACCATCCAGTAGAGAACGCACTTGCCATTAAATGGCCCAGTTCTAATTTGACGCATTCTTCCCATATTTTCACCCATAATTAATTGAGGAAGTAAACTAAACTAGTTTGTTTAGCTCTTTGAACGTAATAAATGTTTTAGATATTGTATTAGAAATATTTGGCAAAAGCTCTATGCCTAACCCACCAAATATTACATCAACTTTCATTTTTTCGGATATTTCAAAAATAGAAGTCACTTGTTTTGCAGTCTTATTAATGTTGTCCCCAACAATTGACATACAGCATTGCATATTGCAGAGATAAAAAACAACAAGATCTATCTTTTTATTTTTAATCACTTTTTCAAGGTCTCCAAGCTCAGCATGCGAACCTGTATTAAAAACATTATAACCCTTATGCCTCAAAATGACTTCTGACATGACCACTCCTAAATCAGGTAGATTATCTTCAAAATTAACACATAGAGCATACTTACCATTAAGTGAACCATTTGGCTTGTGATCATTTAGAGATTCTGTAGCCCGTGTAATAATTTTTCTACTAATAAAAGCTTCAGTGTGAGATAAGTAACCTTCATGTAGTGCTTTTTCTACAATCATACTACCAGGATCAACAACTTGATCAAATAAAGTTTCTACATCAATATTATTCATGTAGGAACCAGAAATAATGGTTTTAACAGTCGCTTCATCAGATTCTATACTTGCATCTGCAAGCTTGTAGCTCAGTTCAGATAAATTACCTTTTTTAATTAATTCAAAAATCTTTTTATGCTCGAAGTTTTCTAATACAACATTTTCACTTTTAGAAGCTTTTTTGTTAGAGCTGTAGTATTCTCTAACATTTTGCATAGTGAATTTTCTGTGACCTCCTGCAGTTTTATGGCAACCAATAGTGCCATTGTCAGTCCACCTCTTTAAAGTAGAGATGTTTATACCTATTATGTCTGATACTTCTTTAGAATTTAAATATTTCATTTCAGATAGTAATAAAAAAATGGACAAAAGGTAAAGGTTTTTTTGAGCGTTTTGAACTTTTTTTGATATAAAACATTTGAATACTTATCAAACAGTGAGTTAATTTATTACATGATAAAAATAATAATTACATTCATCTACCTAGCAACACTTTTAAATGCAGAAGATAAAAGTGACTATAAAAACATACCTCATTATGTTTGGGATTCAGACTCTTCTAATATAGGACCTGCAGAAATCTGGTTCCAAGATTGGACAGATTATATGAGATTATTTATAAAATCTACTAGCGGTACTGTATTGATTGAGAAGCACCCATATGCCAAAACTGATTTTGAAAAAAATTATTCGAACGCGAAAGATTTAACAAGGCCTACGTTCACTCAATTACTAGGTAACATTGAATGGACCGGTGAACAAGATTGGTCTGATAGCAAAATCAACACTTTCAACTGGGCCGTCGACAGAGATCAAAATTGGACTTACAAGGACAAACTTCTAAGTGGTTCAGCGAAAGTTGTCAATGATAAGTTGCATCTTAAAATTAAAGATTATGATACAATTATAATTGATGTGATTTCCAGATATAGAAAGTATAAGTGAAAATAAAAAATAAAATTTTTTTTGCTATTAAATACTTTTTTATAACGTTTTTTAAATGGTCTGTAGTTTCACTTATTTTAATTGGAGTGATTGTTATACCCTTTTATCTTTTTACAGTGTTGTTAAAATAAACTTTCAATAAAATTTTCAGATGTTTCGAATAGCCTCTTTTTTGAGGCATCATCTTTTTTATCAAACATTGAAACCATCATACTCATGCGAGGGTTTTTTCTAAAAAATTCTCTATTACGATCAACAAATCCCCAATAAAGAGAATCCCAAATGGGACACCAGTCGCCTTTTTTATAATCACTCATTTTTAAAATGTAATTACTTCCACTTATATATGGTTTTGTGGCTAATAAACCACCATCAGCAAATTGACTCATCCCATATACATTGGGGACCATAACCCAATCATAAGAATCAACAAACATTTCCATAAACCATTTGTACACAGCATTTGGCTTAATACCTATTAATAACATCATATTCCCTAAAATCATTAACCGCTCAATATGATGAGCATAACCACTGTTTAAACATTTCTTGATAGTGTCATCTAAGGGCTCTATGCCTGTTGTTCCATCATAAAATGACTTTGGCATTGCTCTATTGTAATTCCAAAAATTTGAATTCCGCTGCTTGACACCATCAGCGACATATATACCTCGCATAAATTCTCTCCAACCAATTATTTGCCTAATGAAACCTTCCAGAGAATTCAGTGGAATAGAATTATTGGATGAAAAATCTAAAACTTGTTGTATAATCTCATTTGGAGTTATCAATCCGATATTTAAATAAGGAGTAATGATACTATGAAATAGGGTCGATTCATCTTTGACAATAGCATCTTCATAAGCGCCAAAGTTAATTAAACGTTCTTCTAGGAATGAATGAAAAGAATTCAATGCCTGACTTCTTGTAACAGGATAGTTAAAATTATCCATATTACCAAGATTGTCATTATAAAGTGCACTGACCGAGTCTTCAGCCTGCACAAACTTATCATTTTGATACATAATCTGAGAAATTTTTGGCGATTCCATTGTTTTTGGAAAACGCTTCCTGTTCTCATGATCAAAACTCCACTTTCCGCCAACAGGAGTTCCATCATCATTCATTAGAATGTTATATCTTTTACGCTGTTTCTTATAAAAGGCAGCCATAAAATGTGACTTCTTATTGGTAAAATGATCAAAGACGTCTGATTCTTCTAGCATAAAACCTGGTGTATCATATTTATATGATTTAATGGATAGACTATTAATCGAGTGGTCTAGTCTTTTAGTAATTGTGTAATCAACTGGGTCACAATAATGAACTTCATTGATATTGTTTTTTTTAAAAAATGAATCAAAATAGTTCTCTCCAATTAATTCTTTTTCAGTAACTAATTGGACATCATATCCCCTTTCAACCAACTCACTTCTATAGTAATCTGTGGAAAGAATATGAAGAAGAATTTTATTTTTATGAAACCGAACTGGATATTTTTTATCATTAAAAAATAAAGGGTCTCTGATAATAAAAGTCTTACGACTTCTTTTTAATGCACTTGAGCTCGAAAATAACTGATGAGGAAAAATAATTGTAGCATCCAAAATTCAATACCTTTAAGTATTAATTACTATAAACTTTGAATAATTTCAGAACTTAAAGGACTAGTATTGCTTCCAAAGGATTTGATTAAATTTCCATTTTCATCAATTAGGTATTTGTAAAAGTTCCACCTAGGTTTTGAATCATTCCACCCATTTAGCTCACTGGTTGACAACCATTCATAAATTGGATGGATAGGCTTGCTTTTAATGTTTATTTTGCTCATTACTGGAAATTTTACATTGTAATTAGATTCGCAAAACTGAGCAATTTGTTTGTCTGTTCCAGGTTCTTGAGAACCGAAATCATTACAAGGGAAAGCAATGACTTGTAGCTTATCTCCGTACTGATCTTGTAACTGTTGAAGGCCTTTATATTGACTAGTATATCCGCAGTTTGAAGCAACGTTAACAATTAGAATTTTCTTTCCCTGATAAACTTTTAATGATGTTTCTTCTCCATAAACATTTTTTATTTTAATGTTATAAATGTTTTCCGTCATGTTTTGACTTCCTGCAAAAATTAAGTTTACAATAAAAATTAGGAATATTACTGTGTAACGCTTCATTTATTTAGGATATCTAATCAACTCGAATGTATTGTTGCCTGGGGATTTTACGTACACTGATTCTGAACCATCTCTATGTTTGACTGGAGAGCCAAAGCTCTCTAAGTTATCCCTTTTAACAGCAATGTGTGGTGGGTGCTGGTTCGGAATGACTAGGGCCAGCTTTGTGTTTTCAAATTTTAATAATGCCCAAGAATCATCTTCATATTCAACTTCACATGAAAACATCTCTTTATACCATTTTACAGAATCAATTATTGAATCTGTCTGTACTGCAATATGATCTATACTATCCATTTATTAACTCGCTATTTTAGTAGTTGAAAGTCCTCCATCAATATTAATGATTGAACCAGTTACCCAACTACTATTATCGACAATTAATGGAATAGCAAATTTGGAAATATCATCAGGCGTCCCAATTCTCCCAACACTGTGCATTCTCTTTGACACATTTAATGCCGCTTCATTAGAAACTATATTTTTTGATAAATTAGAATCAACTAGACCCGGAGCAATAGCATTTACTTTAATATTATTCTTAGCATATGTCGCAGCCGCGGACCTTACCATAGCCTCTATACCTCCTTTGGCTGCAGAGATGGCTTCATGATTAGCCATTCCTATGCTTGATGCTGCTGATGAGAAAAAAAGAAGATTTCCACCATTTTTCCTCATCATTGGTACTGAGTTTTTCAGTATAAGAAAGGAAGACTTTAAATTAATATCCAAAACTTCATCAAAATCTTGTACACTCGTTAAGTGAGCTGGCTTTAGGAAAATTGATCCTAGACAATTTACAACTGAATCAAGTTGACTATGCTCGTTTTTGATGGATTCGAAGAGCGATTCAACAGAATCACTACCTGAATATTTCCAATGCATTGTCTTGTTGCCATGCACATCTTCGCCTGTGCTTGAAGTGATGATTAGGTTTACAGACTTATCATTCAAGCCCTTGATAATGGAGGACCCAATGGCCCCAGATCCATTTACTATTAAAATATTCAATTATTGACTACAACTTGGGCATATATGCTGAGATTTTCCATATCTTGGAACTTCATCATAATACTTGATTGTTGTTTTACCATTGAAAACGTGCTTTTGCCATACGATTTTACATAGGTTGCAAGCTTTTAACTCTCTGTCGGCAACTTTTCCGTCTAGAAAATACCTATCTGCTTTTTTCTTTGGCTCTTTGCGCTTTTCTGTGTTTTCTAACCCAGCAGCGACAGCTTGTAATATTGTCATAACAAAACTCCTTAATTACTGTTTGATTGGTTATTATTTATTGACATTTTTGTCATCGATTGAAACACCATACCGTCTTCTGATGTAATTCCAGAAGTAGCATCCCATCCGTCTAAGAACATGTTATCTACAACTTTGACGAATTCAGATATCTTATGAATTGAACAAGAAATGATACAGTATGTAGCTCCCATGCTAATCTTAACATGACTACCATACTTTTCAACCGTTATGTTGTTTTCAATACTTTGAACGTTATTTACCATGGCATATATTATTTAGCCTAAATGGTAAATGTCAAGTACTTTTGAGCGTTTTAAGCGTTTTTTATTCTGAGTATATTTATTTTTGAAAGTATCTTCGCAGCAATGTATCCGGGATCTAACTCAAACCATCGTCGCGAAAATTTCATTTTAGATGGATTACTGTGGTGATTATTTTGAAAAAGTTCACCCATCATTAAAAAATCGACAGGTAGTGTATTTTTTGAATTATCTTTTGTTTTTTTATCATTTGTATACCCGTATCGGTGCCCACACCAATTGACTATAGAACCATGAAGAGGCCCCATGATAAAATGAATAGGTAGCAGAGCATACTGCCAATTTGCAGTGGTAAACTTTAAATAGATTAGACTGTAAAAAACTACAAAAGATAATCTTGTTATCCAGTGGTCAGATATTTTTTCTAAAGATGGCCACCTCGGAACATCAGTGTCATATTTTGAATAGTCTTTTTTATTGAGTCTTACGGACTCATAGTGCTTTATGGTATTAAGATTTAGTTTTATAATATTTTTTGAAAATATAGGGGAATGCGGATCATTTTTTGTGTCACTATATTTATGGTGAAGCCTATGGAGTATTGCATAAGCTCTAGGATTAAGAAAAGAGGAACCTTGCGTTAAAAACGTACAGAAAAAAAATATTCGCTCCCATGTTTTTGACATAGTAAACATTTGATGTGAAGCATAACGGTGCAAGAACACTGTTTGAAAAAACAGCGAAGAATACCAATGTAAAATAAATAATATTATAATCGTCATATTTAATTATACAAGCTATTTGCCAGATTTTACAAACCTGTAATGTGAAACGCCCCATTCTTTGCCACCATCATAACCAAATAAGACTTCGCAAGCCATAAAGAAAATTCTCCATCTTTGAAACCATATTTTAGCATCTCCTGCTCCATAAGTATTTTCAAAAATGCTCATAATTTCTTTTTTATTACTATCCATTTTTTTAAGCCAGGCAAGTGATGTCTGCTCATAATGTGAGCCATTAAAACGCCAGCTCTCTTCAATATTCAATTTATTTTGAAAATATAATAGAAGCTGATGCGATGGCATAATGCCGCCGCTGAAAAAATTCCTCCCCATCCAATCACCCTCACCGTCTTCAGTGAAGGGATATACTAAAGTTTTATGTGTAAAAATATGAATGAATAGTTTTCCACCTGGTTTTAACCAGCTAGCAACTTTATCTAGCAATTGCTCATAATTTCTCATGTGCTCAAACATCTCAATTGAAACAATTCTATCAAATTTTTTTTCAATTGTGAAGTCATTCATGTCTTTTGTAATTACTTTTACATTATTTATAGATCTCTCTTTACAAAGCGTCTCTATGAATTTTCTTTGATCTTTAGAATTGCTAACAGCCGTAATTGAGCTGTCAGGATATTTTTTTGCCATATACATAGTCAAAGAACCCCAACCACAACCCAATTCAAGAATTTGATCCCCATTTGAAATTTCTGCACGTTCAGCGCTTAACTCTAACATCGCCAACTCAGAATCATCAAGCGTACTAATACCCTCTGGCCAATAACCAGAACTGTACTTAAGGTGGACCCCAAGAGCATTTTCAAAAAAAGCTGGAGGCACTTCATAATGCTGCGAATTTGCTTTCTCAGGAACATAAGCAATTGAGCTTTTTTTCATCTCATCAACCCAATTCTGATGATGCTTTTCAACCTCCGAAACAGTCTTAGACTTCGACCATAAAATTCTTTCTTTTTGCATTCTTCTAATTCCGCTACGAATTAAAAAGTCTGGTAAAATGCCTTTCTCTGCTAAATCAATTAAATTTTTTATCATAGTTTTTTTAATAGTTTATTTGAATATTTTTGTTTTTTGGTTTCGCCATAACAAGCTGAACATCACCAATAAATCTTTCCCTAAACCCAGCCTCACAATAAATAAAATAGTAATCCCACATTCTCAAAAACTCATCACTATATCCCATTTTTTTTATTTTGCTCATTTCCTTTTTATATTTTTCCCTCCATAATTTTAAAGTCTCAGCATAATATTTTGTTATATCCTCTAAATGAACTAAAGAAAGATCAGTAAAATCTTTAATAACTGATAGAACATGATTAACTGAAATAAGATTTGAACCCGGGAAAATATATTTTTTGATAAAATCAACAGAATTAAGATGATTATCAAATCCCTGCTCGTGATAAGTAATCCCTTGTATTGCCATCAAGCCATTGGGCTTAAGCAAATCTGAACATGTTTGAAAAAATTGCTGTATAAAATTATAACCAACTGCCTCAATCATTTCAATAGAAACAAGTTTATCATATTGTCCTTTAATCTCTCTGTAATCATTTTTTAGCAATGTTATCTTATCTCTCAGACCTTCCTTTTCAATTAAATTAGAAACATAAGCGTGCTGCTCGTTGGAAATCGTAGTTGTTGTTACTCGACAACCATATTGTTTCGCAGCATGTACAGCAAAGCTACCCCAACCGGTTCCTATTTCAACAACATGATCTTCAGCTTGGATATCTAATTTGCGGCAAATACGATCTAACTTTTCTTTTGAAGCATCAAATAAGGATAAATCTTCTGGTTCAAAAATAGCACATGAGTAAGTCATGCTTTTATCTAACCATGTCTGAAAAAACTCATTGCTTAAATCATAATGCGCTACAATATTTTCTTTACTACCTGAAACTGTATTTCTACGAGACCTATGGATATACCTATTAATTGGACTAATTAATTTTGCTAGGCCCCCTTCTAAGCTTTTTTGTACTTCCTGATTTTTAATTACAATTTGAATTAGTTTTACCATATCATCTGCGTCCCAGTAACCCGCAGCATAAGCCTCTGCAATTCCAAGGTCCCCGCCGCTACCAGCCAAAATGTAAAATTCATCTGAATAAATATTTACCTCTGCTTTTAAAGATGACTCTTGGTCACCAAATATAATCTTTTTATTACCTTCGTTTAAAATAATACATCCATGATTAATTTTTCTAAATTGTGATAATATTAAATTTTTAAAAATTTTCGCCAAAATACTCGGCTTACTTTTTATTGTTGTACTAGACGCAGCTTGTTCAATTGAAAATTTTTTCGCCATTTAAAATCTCTCTATAAATTAGTTGTTAGTTTTGCTTGGATGGATAAAGAAAGTTGCGCCACGAAGCCATAAAAAAAAAGCTTGAAGATGTATCCAAAAGACGACTTTTATTGTCATAAATGGAAATTTAAAAATCGTAACCAATAAACTCTTCTTACTTAAAATAAGTCTCTTCAAATTAAGCGTAGCATCAAAAACTTTTTCCCCTTCTTTAAAATTTTTCATATAAACACCTAGCTTTTCTGTCGGACTGCTAAAACTCCAGTCATACAGATGGTCCATGTCCCAAAAAGGCGATACATGAAGTTCTTTCTTCATTGTTGATTTGATTTTTTCCTTTGAATCTTTTGAAGCACTTAAGACGTATGAGTGCCTCTCTCCCCACGGCGTATTTGTTACCTCCGCTAAAATAAAATCAACCTTATTATCTTCGAGATTGAAACAATAATAAAAAGTTACAGGATTAAAACAATAACCAAAATATCGGAGGTGGGCCAGCATTCTGATTTTACCGGTAGGTCTGTCTCCAACTTTTTTTTGAACTGTATCTCGGACAGCCTGGTCAAGAGATTTTGTCTTTGCATTATGATAATCATTCCTATTAAATGAAACCATTGCTGCTTTATTAACATTCCACAAAATTGATTTTTCCATTACATTATTTAAATCATTTATATCAAGATAAAGCATAAAAATAGGATAAGAAAACTCTCTATTGAATGGGGTATATCTACGATGCTTAACAATACCCGTATATAGAAAATGTTCGGTTGATAAATTCACAATATTTCCCCGAACTGTTCACAAACATCCAACGCACTAACTACGCCGTCTTCATGAAAACCATTTCTCCAATATGCCCCGCAATAGTAAGTATTATTTATACCGCTAATTTCATGTTTCCTTTTTTGCGCTGCTACAGCGTCCACCGTAAACAAGGGGTGATCATAGCTTAACTTCTTGATTACTTTACTTTGATCGACTGAATCATGGTCATTTAGAGTCACGCAAAAAGTTTGGTCACTTTGAATTGATTGTAGAATATTCATATTATACGTTAAAACTACTGGTGCACTTGGATCAGCATCAAGCTGATAGTTCCAACTGGCCCAAGCTAATTTTCTCTTAGGTAAAACCGTAGCATCTGTATGCAAAAGAACTTCATTTTTTTGATAAGGAAATGATTTAAGTATTTCCTCTTCTAAATCAGATGGAGACTCTAATAGATTAAGAGCTTGGTCACTATGCGTAGCAAAAATAACAGCGTCAAAGTTTAATTTTTTATCATTTTTAACTAAAAATAATTCAATGCCATCACCTGTTCTTACAACCTTTTTGATTGGTGATGATAAATAAATTTTTTCTTCAAAGCCTTTAATGATTTTACTTATGTACTGAGAAGAGCCATTTTTTATAACCCACCAATTAGGCCGATTAGATATTTCGAGCATGCCATGGTTGTAAAAAAATTTAATGAAAAAATATGCAGGCATGTCTAGTACTTTGTTTGCTGGTGTTGACCAGATTGCCGCACCCATTGGCGTAATAAAATAATGAATAAACTCTTTTGAATACTTTTTTTCTTTTAAATATTCGCCTAGAGTGGTCGAAGCATTTAAGCCTAAACCACTTGAATCTGCTTCCTTACCAAATTTATACATTTCATAGAGCATCTTTAAAAAGCTTAAACGAAAAATATTTGATCTTTTCGCAAACAGGCTATTTATTGACTCACCTGAATATTCATAATCTTCGCTAGTAGACTTCACGCTAAAGCCCATCGTAGAAAGCTGTCGTTCGACACCCAATTTGTCTAATAAATTTATAAAACTAGGATATGTTCTTTCATTATATACGATAAACCCAGTGTCAATTAAATAGTCTTTATTTCTAACCTTTAAATTATGCGTATGTGTGTGTCCACCGATGTAATCATTTGCTTCAAAAATAGATATGTCATGTTTTCTATTTAACAAATGGCCAGCTGTCAATCCAGAGATACCAGAACCTATTATTGCTAATTTCATTAAATGGACTAAACTTTAGGCATAGAAAAGACTAGTCCCAATTCTGCTCAATTTTTTGAATTTGGGTGATGTCATAACCAACTTTTTCAAGTTTAGAAATTATTTCATTATAAACCTTATCATCTAGAACATGGTTTCTCGCCATTATCCAAACATACTTTCTATTCGGTACACCTATAACAGTGTAATTGTATTTTTCATCGAGGTCAATAATCAAAAAAGGTGATTTAAATGGCCATAGGAACTGCATTCTCCATTCAGAGTTTGTTTCTTTATTGTAAATGAAGCCTGTTGGATTATACTTTTTTTGAAGACCAGTTGGAGAGTCTTTTCTGAAAGTAAAAGTAGTTTGAACCCTACCTTTAGAGTCAAGCCTGTACGACTCAATAGCATTTACAGCTCCTTTTTCAATGAAAGTAGGTATATTTGCAATTACATACCAATCTCCCATAAATCTTTTTAAGTCAACATAGTCAACTGTCTCTAATTCTCCAAATTTCTTATTATCGCTCATAAAACCCTCACAATTAGAATAAATTAAAAGAGAAAGAATCAGTGTGAGTGTGTACTTTTTCAAAATATTAACCACCTAATCCTAGCTTCTCATTTATAAAAAATACCAATGGCATAGCAACAGCCCAAACAGCACCAATAATTAAAGTTGATAACAAAGGAGACAATTGAAATGTTATGGCGCCAAAGCCTTCGCCTGTGTAGTAGGCTGCTGGCCCAAATATTGCACCAGCGACAATCATAAGGATCCATTTACCTTTAAAAAAAGTCATTGAATGGTTAACCGTAGCGGCAAAACCTGCCCACATTGCCGTAATCCATAAAGGCGCAATAAATAGATTTTCTGAATAAGCTCCCGCATATACAAAAGATTGTGAAAAGAAAAGACAGCTGTCAACGAGAGTACCAACTAACCCCATTATGACTATTAATTGTAATTCTTTTGCATTACCAATAAAATATTTTCCATGAATAATTATAAAGACAAGCATTAAAAGCGGACCTATGTATGGATACCCGTTTGAAGACCCAAGAATACAACCCCACCACCCAATATAAAAGCCCACGATATTGATGATTATTTTAATTTTGGTATTCATCACCTTTTATCTTTCTAATCTATTGAGATTCACATTTATACTTAATTTGACATCATCTGCGATTATTCTATCCCCGAGGTCAGAAAATAGGCTAGCAGATCGGTATCTGACATCATATTTTGATCTATCAAAAACCAGATCTAAACTAGCTTCATAATAAGTTTGATGATCTATTACTTGACCATTAAATACTATTGGGTGAATTTTCCCCTTTATCATAAGGTCGCCCTCAAATCTAAAATTATTACCGCCTGTAGGCTCAGCATTTAATAATTGAATAGTCGCTTTTGGATAGTTTTCAACATCAAAAAAATCATCACTTTTAAGGTGACTGATAAGTTTTTGATTTGTACCTTTATTTTTTAAATCAAAACACTTAATAGAATCTAAACTAACAACAAAAGCACCGCTTATTTGACCGCCCTTGGAAATATCCAAAGCTCCCTCAATAAGCTGAACACTGCCATTGTGCTTTGCTCCTCCTAGCCACATACATTCCCAGAGCACTTCACTAGAAGTTTTGGCAAATTCGTATTGTCCAGAAGCTAAGCTTATAGAGTTTTCAGATAGAGTATTAATAGGTTTCTTATAGCTATCATCCAGTTTCTTTTTACCAGAACAATTAGGCAGCACAAAAAACGAAGCAGTAACTAAGGTCAAATAACTGTATCTATAAATTTTATTCATATTATTTTGTTAATACTCCTTCTTGATAATCACTAAATGCTTTCATTATTTCAGCCTTAGTATTCATGACAAATGGACCCCCTCTTGCCACCGGCTCATTGAGAGGCTCACCGCCGATAACAACACATCGTAAATTCGATGAATCTTCGGCGCTAAATTTAATCATTCCACTGTCTTTAAAAAGACCTAACTGACCTTTATAAACTCTTCTATTTTCAATATTTGCACTGCCAGAATAAACATAAATAAAGGTATTCCAAAGGTCATCTACCGGAAACTCGATAAAACCCCCTGCATTAAGTTTTATATCGAAGTAAAACATTCCAGTATGGGGCCGACCAGGACCCTCAACACCATTAAAAATACCTGAGATTACTTTTACTTCACCTTGCTTAATTAATACACAAGGGATATCGTCAGGATGAATATCATTATATGCTGGATCTATCATTTTTAAATTTTTTGGAAGATTTAACCATAATTGAAACCCTTTTGCTAAACCATCTGTTTTTTCAGGCATTTCGCTATGTATAACCCCTCTTCCTGCAGTCATCCACTGCACTGAACCATCAGTTAGGATACCTTCGTTCCCAGAAGAATCTTTATGTTTAAATTTACCATTTAACATATAGGTAACTGTTTCAAATCCGCGGTGCGGGTGAGCGGGGAATCCGGCCATGTAATCATCTGGGTTGTCACTTCCAAATTCATCAAAAAGTAAAAAAGGGTCAAACATATTTAACTCGGGGCCACCAATGATTCTTCTCAGCTTTACTCCAGCGCCATCAGATGTCTCAACACCTTCAACAACTTTCAAAAGTTCTCTAATCATTGAGCAATCTTAATCAAAATTTCATTATGTCTAAATGGCGGTAAAGCCCAAGGGGAATTATACTGAGCAACCTTAAAGTTCCCTAGAGTTTGCAACTGTTGATTAGATATCCACTTGCTAAGCTTTTGCTGGTAGGTTTTTATTTTTGCACTCGTTGCCCAGCCTCCGAAAGATATCGAAGCTACCCGACCCAATTCTCTTTCGAGGATTTCGACATTCGGACTATTTGGCTTTGGCAACTTATTTGTATCATAAGCACTAGGCATAATAAATAGAACCTCATAAGAACCATTCGCATCTTCTGGGCTATCTGTTATTACTGGGGCAGTCATTGCAATTTCAACATTTTTGTCATTCCCGCCAAAAATGTAATTTGCGATTCTTCGAAAACCCGTTGAAGTAGCTTCTTTATAAGCTGATTGTACTTGCGTTTTCGCAATTACCACCGGGTCATACTGCCTTATTTCAAAAGATCCAGATTTTTTAATTAATTTATATTTAGGTGTCTCTAGCATTGAGTTTGACAAACCCCAAACCATGTTGAAGCAAATTAATCCTAAAATTACTACAACAAAAATTATTACTGTTTTATTCATATCTTTACAATCTAGTTATCGTTAGCCAATTTAAGCAAAGCTTCAATATCGCCAACCACTTCACTTGCTGCAAAATCGGAGTCATCTTCAAAAATAATTTTACTATTTTTTTCTAATACAAACCTAACTTTTGAATCTAAATGCTCTTCAACTTTTTCAATCATGTCTTCTGAATCAGGAGCAAAAAGAAGACCAGTTTTTTTCCCAAGTGATATAAAAATTTTAAGAGTTAATTCTTTCTGCTTTACTACCCATTCTATTTTATCCTCTTTTAATGATAAGTTTTTAATCTTTGAAGAATGATATGTAGTAAATCGATAAAACTTATCTTCAATTAACAGGCCAATAATAAAACCCGCAAATTGTGTTCCAAGTAATGGTATTCTAGCTATAGAAGCAGATAAACTTATTTTATTTTTTCTAAAATGATTCGCTTGTACCCAAACCCAACTCTGAGGGAAATTTTTTCCCCAATCTTTTTCTGTATAACCAATGCCATCATTAAAATCTACTTGCTGATTATTTAAAGAAAGACTACCAGATAATGAATGATGCATACTAAGTATTCCATGATAACACTCCATAATTGGCAAATAATTATACCAACCCATACAACCAGGTTCTGTGAATGTTACAGGCCAAGGATTTTGATTTTCAAAATTGATAGAGCCCTTTAATGAGAAATTCGAGGTTTTAATATTTAAGTCAATTCCATTTTCAAAGAAGTGGTTTTTCCCAATCCTAGTATCATATTTATCAATTTCTGATGAAAATTCAGAAAGGTGAAACCTCTCAAAATGCACATGCCCAGTAGCACCTTCAAAAATCATAATAAAAGAAAACTCGTTTTTAACGACTCCACTCCTGTACATGCCAGGTATAATAACAATGGACCTTTTATCTTTTGAAACAATTTTATGATACCAACCTTCAAAATATGGCGAACGCGACCGTACCCCATGAAAAGCTTCGGGATGATATAGCCCTTTGAGCCACCTAATCATTGTTATTTTTTTTCGATGATTTGATAGGGAACAAATATAATAGTGAAGGCAAAAGAGTTACATCAGTAATAAAAGCAACAGTTAAAGTAATCGCAGATATAACTCCAAATTGAGAAGTCGGTATAAAATTAGATACAGTTATAACCAAGAATCCAGATACAAGCACAATTGTAGAAGTCAGCATTGCCAGACCCGTTGTTTCAATAGTGTTTGATATCGCTGTTTCTAAATTAGAATTGTTTTTACGCTCCTGCCAAAACCTAAAGAGGAAATGCAATGAGTCATCAACAGCAATACCCAAGCAAATCGAAAAAGTTATGGCGATTGGTGGCCTTATTGGTATGCCCATAAAACCAAGATAACCAGCCGCAAAAATTATGGGTATTAAGTTTGGCAGCATACTTATCAAACCAATACGAAACGATAAAAACAACAAGCTCATTATGATACTTATAAAAATAAATGCCAATCCAAAACCGCTAAAAAGATCTAAAACTAGATAATTATTTGTATTTAAAGCCACTGGCATAGTCAACATTATAACAACCGAGAGCCATTTGGGAAATTTATTTTTTATAAATGTTTCTAGTGTGTCTTCAACAACTTTTAGCTCTTCAGAATTCAAATCAGGTAACATACCCGATATTCTAATCTTATTTTCTTCAAAATTAATTAATGTTTCTATCTGATCTTGTGTAATCATATATAATTGATCAAGAGTCTCTTGATCTGGCGGAAAGTCTAATGTTGGATTCATCTCATATAAAACTTCTTCTAAAACTCTCTGCATAGATATCCAATTGGATTGCGGGAACATATTTGTTAGCTTATTTTGAAGGTTTTTTACATGACGCATTATATCTTTATCATGCATGGGTTTCTCAACAGAGTCGTTCTTTGAAATGATAATTTCCATTGGCAAAATACCACCAAACCAATTTTCAACATTTTTTAAATCTATGTATAGTGAACTTTGAGGATGCAAATCAGACAATAAAGAACTACCGGTATTTACCTTTAGGGCGCCACCTAAAAATAAAGTTGTAAGCATTAAAGAAAATGCCACAACTTGTTTTGGTCTATTCTTTACAATCGTCGAAAACTTTTTCAATAATTTAAATCTTTTTGTTTCTTCTGATTTATCCGCACTCTTTATACTGCTCTTTAAAATCATCATCATACTTGGGATAAAAGTCAATGTCAATAAATAAGCAATGAAAACACCACTTGCAATAAAGACTCCAAATTCTTGCACTATTGCAATTGATGAATATAACAAGGCCAAGAACCCTATTGCTGTTGTCAAACTAGTTAGAAATAAAGCAATCCCCATATCATCCATTGATAGGCGCAAAGATTTTTTCAACTCAATTCCTTTATCAAAGTAAATGTTGAATCTGGAAAGAAAATGTATTGAATCACTAACCCCAATAATAAATAATAAAGTTGGAACCATATAAGTCATTACATTTAATCCCTTGCCACTAATCGACATAATCCCAAGAATCCAAATAGCGGTTATTAATACGGTTATTAATGGGAGCACAACATATACCCACCTCCGAAATAAAAAGGCTAATGCTATTATTAAAATAAGCCCAACCGGGGGAATAAATTTTATATTATCCTGAATCATATAATCAACATATGTATTGCGAACAATCGGTAGTCCTGAGAATGTCCAATCCCAATCATATTTTTTGGTGATTGTTTTTAAAAATTTGATAACGATTGATCGTTTATCAAAAGTATTGTGAGTATCTTTTAACTTTAGCCAGATTGCACCATACGTAGAGTCTGAAGAAAGCATATTTAACAACCTTGATGAAATCTGATTGGATTCTTTTCCCTTTTCGTCACCATAAAAATTGCTTTTTATGTCTACTAATGAAATTGCATCTAAAAAGTAAGGACTATCTTTAATTTGAATTACTAAATTTTCAAGAGAGTCCAAAAACTGAGGATTAAAATCCGATGCATTTTTATGAACCAATAAAAAAACGTTATCTTCTCTTGAAAATTCTTTTTGAAATTCAAAATATTGTTCGGTCTCTTGTTTGTTTTTTGCAAAAAGCTGCTCAATGGTAAAATCGTATGATAGGTTGAGAATAGAATAACTCATCATAAAAGTGATTATGATAATGAAGAAAATTACTTTTTTGGGGTGATCTAGAATTGTGGAAAAAAATTTCATTAGAAAAAAGAGAGGACTCAGGCAGCTAGCTTAGCTAAATGACATTTAAATTAAATAGTATAGGTTATGCTAATTAATTAGCAAACAACATATCAATGATCAGCGTAACATCTACAATATTTACTACACCATCCATATTAATATCGGCTGCTAATTTCTGATCTTCGCTTAGTACTCCGTATCCTAAAACAGATGAAACGGTCAAAACAACATCAAGAACATTAATATTTTCATCTTGATTTAAATCTCCAAAATCAATGTTTAAAGGAGGTATAGACCCAGGCGGGAAAATAACATTGTCAATCCAGGCACAGTCGTCTCCAGATAATCCTGCATTGTCTTTCTCATAGACCCATTTAAAAGTGTGTTGTCCCGGATTGACTAAATACGAATATTCAGTCCAGTCGGACTCGCCACCGACGAAGACTAACTGTTCATCATCTATATAAAAACTCAGATAATCATAGATAGTACCAGAGCTGCCTTGCTCACTAGAAACTTTTGCATTAAACTTAATATAACCTTGATTTAACACATTATATTCAACGGATAACTCTGAGAACTGGTTATTAGTAATAGAACCACTTCTGACAGCATAATTACCATCAAACACTTGTTCACCTTGAATGAACCATTCACTCTGACCGTCAAAGTTCCAATCATGGCTTGAAAAATCTTCCGTTTCAAAATTATCCATCAACATTCCAATGTTAAGTGGCATTGAAATCATGGATTCATAATTAGTATTTAGACTTCCTATATCAACCCATGCAATTGCGGTGTGCCCAATAGGAGCATCCTCAGAAATTGAAACCACAGCATTTAAGACAACCGAAGAACCAACATCCCAATAGTAAGCATTGTCTGCATTAAGTTCTTCAATTATAATATGATTGTCATTCTCAAAAATATCAAAAGTTGGATAGTTCAACGGAGCACTACCACTATTCTCAACTACTATTCTCATAGTGACATTTTCTCCTGGGTCTAGAGCGTTATTGCCACCATCAAAAATAGCGGAAGAAACAATATTATATGCTGGAGCGTTTACTCTT
>Ga0115571_1001216_pt1 | contig 18339 bp, 17 predicted proteins | sample COGITO_mtgs_1205_FD_87293 | JGI IMG/M metagenome (GOLD analysis project Ga0115571, IMG submission 87293) | Pelagic marine microbial communities from North Sea - COGITO_mtgs_120531 | ecosystem: Environmental > Aquatic > Marine > Epipelagic | place: Germany:Helgoland, sampling site Kabeltonne...
ATTGGACGGTCAACACGGACTGATGCAATTGGCAGGTGACGCTACCTTGATGTATTATCTTATGGACGAAGCCCAAGAAGGCAAACAGGCTTTTCTTGATAAAAGAGATCCCAATTTCAAACAGTATCCTAAGTTTCCTTAATCTTTTGAGTTCTCAATTTACAGTCTGGTTGGCTGCCGCACGATTAAGAACCCTACCGTTGTCGGTGGCAGGAATTATTACTGGCAATGCCATTGCATTTGAAGGAGATCGGTTTTCAATAGATATTTTTATACTTTCTCTCATAACAGCGATTGCATTTCAAATCATATCCAATTTTGCCAATGATTATGGTGATGGAATAAAAGGAACCGACAATAAGGATAGGTTGGGCCCTGAACGCACTTTACAACAAGGACTACTCACTGCTAAAGCACTCAAAAAAGGAATTTATATTACTTCTATATTGGCCATGCTTTTGGCTATTGCTTTGGTCTATGTTGCTTTGGGTAAGGATCAATTGGTGGTTTCTATATTCTTTTTTTTATTGGCCATTGCTGCAGTTTGGGCGGCCATTAAATATACGGTGGGTCTTCGTGCCTTCGGATATTCGGGATTGGGGGATTTATTTGTATTTCTCTTTTTCGGATGGGTGAGTGTAATAGGAGCTTATTACCTTCAGTCAAAAACCATAGACAGTACTGCGCTGTTTTTAGGAACAGCCATTGGCTTAATGAGTGTTGGAGTACTCAACCTCAATAATATGCGAGATATTGATAATGATAAAAATTCTAAAAAACACACCTTGGCTGTATTGATGGGAAGTCAAAAAGCGAAGCGTTATCATTATTTTTTGATAATAGTCAGTGGGGTGTTTTTGTATTTGGGCATAGGATCGACGTGGGTAATGAAACACCCATTTTCCTTATTGATTTTATTTCCTCTTTTGTTTCATCTGTATCAGGTCAATAAAATTAAAGAACCCAAGGGTTTTGATCCTTTATTAAAGTCATTGGCTTTGTCTACTTTTTCGATCTCATTGGTGCTTTTTGTTATTTTTTCTATTTTCAAATGAAAGCTCATTATAAAAGATATGTTCTGAAGTTTAAGCGCCCTGGAGGGACCTCCCGGGGAGTGTTGACCGAAAAAGAAACTTGGTTTTTATTTTTGACTGAAGGCGAAAAAAAAGGAGTAGGGGAGTGTGGTTTATTCAGAGGCTTAAGTTTTGATGATCGACCAGATTATGAGGATGAACTCAAAGCTTTATGTGATCGTGTCAATCGTAATGAGGAGATTGGTGTCGGGTCTATCAAATCGTTCCCTTCGATTCAAATGGGATATGAAATGGCTTTGATGTCACTACAATCCAATAATCCTTATGAACTTTTCCCTTCTGCTTTTAGCCGAGGAGAAGAGTCAATCCGAATCAACGGTTTGGTTTGGATGGGAAAACTTTCGTTTATGAAAGCCCAAATTGAGGAGAAAATCGAACAAGGTTTTGATTGTGTAAAACTGAAAATTGGAGCATTGGATTTTAATGATGAATTATCATTGCTCAAGGGTGTTCGGAAATCTTTTAGTCAATATCAAATCACACTCAGGGTTGATGCGAATGGTGCTTTTAGTCCATTGGATGCTATGGAGAAGTTAAAAGCATTGGCAGATTTGGACGTCCATTCAATCGAACAGCCCATCGCGGCCGGACAACCAAAAGCCATGAGTGATTTGTGTAGAAAAACACCTATTCCCATTGCTTTGGATGAAGAATTGATTGGAGTCATTGAAAAAAAGGAGAAAGCTTTACTGTTGGATACTATTGAACCTCAATACTTGATCCTAAAACCTTCTTTGCTAGGGGGATTTCAGTCTTGTCAAGAATGGATTTTGCTGGCAGAGGAGCGTTCCATTGGCTGGTGGGTGACCAGTGCTTTGGAGAGTAATATAGGCTTGAATGCCATCGCACAGTGGACATTTTCTACGGGTATAAAAACGCATCAGGGATTGGGAACAGGGAGTTTATTTACTAATAATTTCACCTCTCCTTTGGAAGTTAGTAATGGCTACCTTACTTTTAATTCCAAACAAAACTGGGACACTTCACTTCTATGAAATTTTTAGAACAAATCAATTCAGGAGATATATCCTTTGTCAGTTACCTCAAAGGATCTCTCATTTTTATTTTTTTCCATTTTATAGGTCAAATTCCCTTATCGATTTACCTAATCTCACAGTCCGACCTTATCAACGGTCAGATGGATCAGTTTGAATTGTTGTCCATCTTGCCTTCCAACATAAGTTTATTTTTAATCCTTTTGCCTTTTGTTGCCACTTTACCTTTTGTCTATTTGGTTGTGACCCGTGTTCATAATCAGTCTTTTACCTCATTGATTAGTAGTAGAAAAAAAGTTGATTATGGGAGAATTGTTTTCTCTTTTATTTTGTGGGGTGGAATTTCTGCCGTCATGGTATTTACTGATTATATATTAAGTCCAGAAGACTACGAGTGGAATTTTAAACCCCTTCCTTTTTTGATATTATTCCTGATCAGTATTGTTATGATTCCCATACAGACTTCTGTTGAGGAGCTCATTTTTAGGGGCTATTTGATGCAGGGCTTTGGAAAGCTATTTAAAAATCGATGGTTACCCTTGTTGTTCACTTCAGTGATTTTTGGAATGCTACATTTATGGAATCCCGAGATTGATAAGTTAGGTATTCACCTGATTTGGTACTATATAGGGACAGGACTGTTTTTGGGAATTATTACACTCTTGGATGATGGTATTGAATTGGCTTTGGGTTTCCATGCGGCCAATAATTTGGTTACGGCCTTGCTGGTTACTGCTTCCTGGACAGCTTTTCAAACAGAATCCCTACTTATTGATAATTCAGAACCGAGCTTGGGCAAAGAACTCATTCTTACTTTAGCTTTAATTTATCCACTACTTGCATTCATTTTTGCCAAAAAGTACAAATGGACAAAAGGAATGGCCCATCTAACTAATAAATTTTAATGAACACACCACACTACACTAAGATTCACAATCGTTTTAAACTCAATGGATTTAACTTTTCTGCAGGAGAATTGAAAGAAATTGGTTATGACTTTATCAAAGAGGGGGTTTCATACGAAAAAGCGCTGGGTAATTTCATTATGGATTGGATGGACAAAGAGGACTATATTAATGTCAAAACCTCGGGCTCCACGGGTGACCCCAAAACGATTCAAATTTCCAAACAAGCGATGGTGAGTTCAGCCATTAGAACAGGCGATTTCTTTAATGTCCAAATTGGAGATTCCGCCCTACATTGTTTACCCGCTGATTTTATTGCTGGAAAAATGATGTTGGTTCGTGCCATGATATTGGGATTATCGCTAGAATTGGTTCAACCCTCAGTTGATCCTATGAAAGATGTGTATAAAACCTATGACTTTGTAGCCATGACTCCCATGCAGGCCCATCACAGTCTGGAGAAATTGGATCAAATCAAAACCTTAATCATTGGGGGAGCCCCAATTAACCCCTACTTGAATGAACAATTGGTAGCACTCCACAACAATTGTTATGAGACCTACGGTATGACGGAGACGATTACTCATATTGCGGCTTCTAAAATTTCTGTTCCTAAAAAACCTTTTCATGCATTGAACGGTATTCATCTTAGAGTGGATGAAGCGGGTTGTCTGATGGTTGATGCACCCGACATCACAGATGAGTTGATTCATACCAATGATCTGGTTGAAATGCATACCGAAAATACTTTCACCTATTTAGGTAGGAGAGATAATGTAATCAATAGTGGGGGGGTTAAAATTTCTCCTGAGTTTGTTGAGCGTAAATTAGCCCATCACATAAAATTTCCTTTTTTTCTTTATGGCAGTTCCGACAAGATTTTGGGTCAAAAACTGATAATGGTGGTTGAAGGTAGAGAGGAAAATATCAGTGAGGTAGAAAAGCAAATAGCAGCATGTGAGACCTTGGAAAAATTTGAATCCCCCAAAACCATTCACTTTGTTACTGAAATATTGAGAAATAACGGTAAATACCTCAGAGGGAAGACCGTCAAATATTTCGAAATCGCTTAGACTTGTAAAATTCCCATATTGAATTTTCGATCGGTAGGAGCATGGTTTGCTGCTTGTATCCCCATACTGATCCATTTTCGGGTGTCCAGAGGATCAATGATGGCATCAGTCCACAATCTTGCAGCAGCATAATAGGATCGGGTTTGTTTGTCGTATCTGGACTTTATTTGTTCAAGGAGTTTCTTTTCTTTTTTGGGATCGGTTTTGGTTCCTTCTTTTTTGAGTTTTGATTTTTCAATTTGTAGTAAAACCTTGGCCGCTTGCTCACCACCCATTACAGCCATTTTAGACCCTGGCCAGGCAACAATTAGTCGGGGATCGAAAGCTTTACCACACATGGCATAATTTCCAGCCCCATTGGAATTACCTGTGATGATTGTAAACTTGGGGACCACAGAATTGGCCATGGCGTTGACCATTTTTGCACCGTCTTTGATGATCCCACTGTGCTCGGCTTTGCTACCGACCATAAAACCAGTTACGTCTTGTAGGAAAACCAATGGAATTTTTCGTTGGTTACAATTGGCAATAAAACGAGTCGATTTGTCAGCAGCATCGCCATAAATGACCCCTCCGAATTGGGTTTCACCATTTTTATCTTTCACCATTTTCCTTTGATTGGCAACAATGCCAACGGCCCATCCATCGATTCTTGCAAAAGCGGTAATCATGGTTTTGCCATAATCTGCTTTATACTCTTCCATGGAGTTTTGATCGATCAAACGATTGATGATTTCGTAAGTATCATAAGGCAAGGTCTTGTCTATGGGTAAAAGTCTGTAAATGCCTTCTTGATCTGTCTTTGGGGTAAGGGGTTTAGTCCTGTTAAAACCAGCTTTTGGAGCATCTCCTATTTTCTCCATCAGGGATTTGATACGATTGAGCGCATCCGAATCGTCTTTGGCTTTGTAGTCGGTAATCCCACTGATTTCTGAATGGGTAGTAGCACCCCCCAATTTTTGATTGTCTATTTCTTCCCCTATAGCGGCTTTGACCAAGTAGCTTCCTGCCAAAAAAATACTAGCGGTTTTGTCCACAATAATGGCTTCGTCAGACATGATGGGTAAATAGGCACCTCCCGCCACACAGCTTCCCATAACGGCAGCTATTTGGACAATTCCTTCACTACTCATTTGTGCATTGTTTCTAAAAATTCGACCAAAATGCTCTTTATCGGGAAAAATTTCATCTTGTCTTGGTAGAAATACTCCAGCACTGTCCACTAAGTAGATAATTGGGATTTTGTTTTCTAAAGCAATCTCTTGTGCACGCAGATTTTTTTTGGCACTAATAGGGAACCAGGCTCCTGCTTTTACGGAGGCATCATTGGCTACAATGACACATAGCTTTTGACCCACATATCCCATCACAACGATTACACCTGCAGATGGACACCCTCCTTCCTCTTCATACATTTCATAGCCCGCCAAAGCGCCTATTTCAATACTATCTGTATGATCATCCAGTAAATAATTGACTCGCTCACGGGCTGTCATTTTACCCTCCGAACGTATTTTTTCCAGTTTTGACTTGCCTCCACCCAGCTTGATCTGGGCCAGTTTTTGTTCTAGTTCAGAGACCAATATTTTGTTTTGGTCTTTATTTTTTTCAAAGGCGAGATCTGTTTTTTGCCCCAATGTTTACAGTGTTGATTTATTACAAATATATACAGTGATGTGGAGCTAAAAACATTTTTTTAGGTTTTGTGAGGATTAAATTCAAAAAATGGGTCTTCTTCGGATGAAGAATAGGACTTATGAATGATTATCCGTCATTTTTTCTGGCCTTACCCACTGGTCAAACTCTTCTGCAGAAAGATAGCCTAAAGAAAGTGCTGCTTCTTTAAGGGTGGTACTTTCATTATGGGCTTTATTAGCAATTTCTGCGGCTTTGTAATAACCGATCTTGGTATTCAGTGCAGTGACCAGCATCAGGGAATTGTTGACCAGTTCTTCAATGCGCTCGTGATTGGGTTCAATACCCGATACACAATTGTCTGTAAAACTTACACAGGCATCTCCTATGAGTTGTGCAGATTGCAATATATTGGCTGCCATAACGGGTTTAAATACATTTAGTTCATAGTGTCCCTGAAGTCCACCTACGCCAATGGCAACATCATTTCCCATCACTTGAGCACAAACCATAGTCATGGCTTCGCATTGGGTGGGGTTGACTTTACCGGGCATTATGGAACTCCCAGGTTCATTGGCAGGAATACTTATTTCTCCAATTCCAGAGCGCGGTCCCGATGCCAAAAGACGGATATCATTGGCAATTTTATTGAGGGAAACAGCGATTTGTTTTAGTGCCCCATGAGTTTCAACAATGGCATCGTGGGCTGCTAGTGCTTCGAATTTATTTTTGGCTGTTATAAAAGGAAGTCCTGTGAATTGAGCAATATAGCCCGCTACTTTTTCGGCATAACCTTTTGGGGTGTTGATGCCAGTTCCAACAGCGGTTCCGCCCAAGGCCAGTTCTGACAGATGATCCAATGTATTTTTTAGGGCTTTGATTCCGTGGTCTAATTGAGAAACATAGCCAGAAAATTCCTGACCCAAGGTAAGGGGTGTGGCATCCATCAGGTGGGTACGTCCTATTTTGACGACAGATTGAAAAGCGTTAGATTTCTCGGATAATACCTTTCTTAAATACTCCAGTCCCGGTAATGTATTTTCAACAATTTTTTTGTAGGCCGCAATGTGCATACCCGTTGGAAAAGTGTCGTTGGAGGATTGTGACTTATTGACATCATCATTTGGTGCTAAGGTTTTTTTTCCTTCTCCTAAGGAGTTGCCCTCTATCACATGTGCTCGATTCGCAATAACTTCATTGACATTCATATTACTTTGGGTACCCGACCCCGTTTGCCAAATCACTAGGGGAAACTGATCGTCTAGTTTTCCCTCTAAAATTTCATCACAAACCTTTGCGATAAGGTCTCTTTTGTTTTGATCTAAAACCCCAGCATCACAATTGGTATAGGCAGCTGCTTTCTTCAGGTAGGCAAAACCGTAAACAATTTCGATCGGCATCGAGGCCGCTGTACCAATTTTAAAATTGGATCGAGAGCGTTCTGTTTGAGCCCCCCAATAGGCATTTGCTGGTACTTTAACTTCTCCAAGAGTATCTTTTTCAATCCGATGATCCATTGTAAAATGAGTTTGTTAATACAAAAATACGTCTTTTGGTTGAGGCGGTTAAAATAAATTTGAGGTATACTTTATGGGAAAAAGAAAAAGCTGTAAATTTGAATCAGATTTATAGAATATGTTTGAATTTGATCAATATCTAGGATTTCTTGCCTTTTTATCCATTTTGACCATTGGCTTTTGGCTGATGATTTTTCTTCTGACCTTTGTCATTCCTTATTGGTTGTTTGGGTCTTTTATGCAATTCCTAAAAGACAGACGGGAAAAGGGCAAATCGTAATTTCCTAGAAATCAAATCCACCGCCACCATCACCTCTACTTTGTGATCCTCTTTGAGGCTTATTTTTCTGATTTATCCTGTAAGTCAGAGAAAGGTTGAAGGAGGGCAAACTCCTTCTGTACAACACATCATTGTTGAAAGTTGGTGTATAGGTTTCAGATCGAAACATGGCTGAGTTGAATAAATCACTTATCCTAAAGGAGATTGTCCCTTTCTTTTTTAAAATATCTTTGTTTAGCGCAGTGCTGCAAAAAATCATTCCTTGGCTTTTGGATTGAGCCGTTTCTCTTGGACCTCTATAAAATACCTGCATTTGCCAGTCGATGTCTTTGAAAATAGTGAATTTTCCATTGATTCTGGAAAACCAACTCAAATTGGTTCTGCTCAGATCTATGCCTTCGTGCATTCCTATGGTTTCAGAATTGAAGAGATTAAAGTTGATGAATACCCTCGATTTTCGGGAGGGGTTATAACTGAGTGTGAATTCAAATCCAGTTCGGTTGTTCTGAGCTATATTGATGGGGTTTCTGACAATGATGGGAACTTCTACTGGATCAACATCGGTACCATTGGTATTATCACTAATGAATACGGTTTCTCCCCTGTCTTCGGCAATAAAAGTAAATACATCAGTTGATTTTTGGTAATAGAGGGATGAATTAAAGGTCAGTTTATCCCACCTTTTGAGGTAGCCCAAGTCAATTGTGTTGGAATAGCTGGGGTCTAAATCGGCATTTCCTTGAAAGAAGTTTGCAATACTCGCTCTGGAGGGAAAAGGATTTAAATACCTTCCTCGAGGTCTTGATATTCTTCGACTGTATCCCAAAATGATACTTTCTGTATCACTGAATTCGTAGGATAAATTGACTGTTGGAAAAAACTTGGTGTAATTCTTTTGATTATAGTCATTGATGGTTCTTTGATCAACAACAATTTTGGAGTCCTCCATTCTCAGTCCAAAGAGAAAAGAAAAGGCATCTAGCTTTTTACCAAATTGAGTGTACAATGCATTGACATGCTCTTTGTAAACCAGTACATTGGACAAGTCATTGTTAATTGCAAAGTTTCCATTTTTGATTTGAAATACTTGATAATCGGTCTCTTGATTGGAAAAGTTTCCCCTGTAACCAAATTCGAACTGCGTATCCTTGTCTATAGGCAACACATAGTCGGCTTGTAATAGAATTCTTTTTTCATTTTCGAACTGATTGACCTTTTCATCTCTTTCTTTTAGACTATTATCGATAGTTGCTTTTTCATCCTCTTTATTTTCTTCATATTGAAAAACGGCGGTTAGCTTTTGTCCTTCTTCATCGATTTCAGAGTCAAAATTAAGACTGATTTGTCGGGCATCATCTTTGTCGGTTTCTCGCTCTATTAATTCCGACTGATCGATTACGATTCGATTGTTGTCAAAACTTTTTAAAATGTTCTTGGTGTAATCATCTCCACTGCGATCACGGATAAAACCACTCAAAATCAGAGAGGTTTTTTCTTTAAAATAGTATTCGACTCCTAAACTCGAAAAAAAGCTGAAATTCTCTCGCTTGGGTTTACGGGTTTCTTCCAAGTAGGTACTGGGATCATCTCCATTGAAGTATTCATTTTCATTGAATACTTTCCCAATAGAAAGGCTTTTGTTGTAGGAGTTGGTGGAAAAAACATTGAATTTGTTTTTTCTTAAGTTAATGTTGGCAGAACCTCCATAGTTTGAGGGGATAACCTTAGCATAAGTTTGTCCACCGTTGGCGACAAAATTTCCGTTAAAACCCAGAAGCTCTTGTTTTTTGAGTATAATGTTTAATATTCCTGCCGTTCCTTCAGCACCATAGCGGGCAGAAGGGGAGGTGACGACTTCTACTTTTTCAATGGATTCTGCAGGCAACTGTTGTAATCCCTGTGGTCCTGAAATACCAACCAGTCCAGAAGGTTTTCCATTGATCAATATTCTTACATTGTCATTCCCTCTGAGGGCGACATTTCCCTCCAAGTCAACAGTGACCGAGGGCACATTGTCCAAAACATCGGCAACACTCCCTCCTCTAACTGTTAGGTCTTTACCTACATTATAGATACGCTTGTCGAGCCGGATTTCTACTTCTGTTTTTTCAGCCATTACTTCAACACCTTCCAATGCTGTACTGCTGATTTCTAAACCGATTTTCCCCAAATCCATTGAAGATTTTATGACTAGACCTTTTATTGTGTATTGCTCAAAGCCTATATATTCTATGATAACGTCATAAACACCGGGAAATATTTCAATACTGAATTTCCCATCAAAACCGGTGATACCCCCTTGTAAACGATCAAGATTATTGGGATTGCGTAAACTTATGGTAGCGTATTCAAGAGGTTGTTGGGTTTCTTGATCTGTGATCTGCCCTGTGAATTTTATTTTGGGGATGTTTCCAGCATTGCGTTGTCCAGAAAGAGAATAGGAAAAACAGATCAGTGTAAGGAAAAGTATATTTCTCATAATGTATTTTACACTTAGTAAGACCTGCTGTAATTCAAAAGGTTTAATTACCCTTTAGAAAATCGACTAAATTTTCTAAAGGTCTCGCCAAAACTCCTGATTCAGGACCTGTTACTATGGGTCGCTCAATCAACTTTGGGTTTTCTACCAGGAGCTGTAAAATTTGATCCTCGTTAAGGTTTTTGGATGAAAAATCTTTTTTCCAAAGCAATTCATTTTTACGAAGAATCTCGGAGGGTTTGAGATTGATTTTAGACAATATTGCAGCGAGTGCTTTTGGGTCAAGTTTTTGATCCAAGTATTTGACAGTCTTAAAGCGGATTCCTTTTTCCTCCAAAAATTGAAGGGCTTCACGCGATTTTTTACATCTTGGATTGTGATAAAGGCTAAATTCCATCTAACAAAAAACCCATCTAATTAAGATGGGTTGTGGTGTATTACGTAATTATTTGATTTTATCGACAACTGCCTTAAAAGCTGTTGGGTTGTTCATGGCTAAATCTGCTAGAACTTTTCGGTTTAGCTCAATGTTATTTGACTTTACTTTGCCCATAAACTGGCTGTATGACATTCCGTGCTCTCTTGCACCAGCATTGATTCTGGCGATCCATAAAGATCTGAAATTTCGTTTTTTGGTCCTACGGTCACGGTAGGCGTAAAGCATTGCTTTCTCAACGGCATTTTTGGCCACTGTCCAAACGTTTTTTCTTCTTCCGAAGTAACCTTTGGCTTGTTTGAGAATTTTCTTTCGACGGGCTCTTGAAGCCACTGAGTTTACTGATCTTGGCATTTTAATTTAGTTTTTTGATACGGGCGGTTTTTCAACACTTTTGAGCCTCATATCAGGGTGATACAAATATTTAACCGTGGTTTATTTTAATCGTAATTGTTCTTTGATGTTGTTAGCGTCGCTTTCGTGAACGAGTCCAGAATGGGTCAGTTTCAACTTACGCTTTTTAGATTTTTTAGTCAGTATATGACTTTTAAAGGCGTGTTTTCTTTTTATTTTACCCGTTCCTGTAAGCTTAAAACGCTTTTTGGCACTGGATTTTGTTTTCATTTTAGGCATATCCTAGCATCTTTATTATTTATTATTTCTTTTTAGGTGCAATGAACATTGTCATTCTTTTTCCTTCCAATCTGGGCATTTGTTCCACTTTTCCAATTTCCTCAAGGTCTTGAGCCAATCTTAAAAGTAATATTTGTCCTTGTTCTTTAAAAACAATGGATCTTCCCTTAAAAAACACAAAGGCCTTGAGCTTGGCACCGTCATTCAAAAACTTTTCAGCGTGTTTTTTCTTAAATTCATAATCGTGTTCATCGGTTTGTGGGCCGAATCGTATTTCTTTAATAACCACCTTAGTGGCTTTAGACTTGAGCGCTTTTTCACGTTTCTTTTGTTCGTAGAGAAACTTCTTATAGTCCAAAATTTTACATACCGGCGGTGATGCTTTTGGAGAAATTTCTACTAGATCTAATTCAAGTTCTTCTGCCAGAGCAATAGCTTTTGGAAGTCTGTAAACCCCAACCTCAACGTTGTTTCCAACTAATCTAATCTCAGGGGCTGTGATTTTTTCATTGATTTTGTGAGGATTTTCTTTAATGATCCTCGCAGGTTTATTCGATCTTCTCCTTCGTATTGCTATGACTGTCTATTTTAAATTAATTTTCAAATTTAGATATACTTTTTGATATCTCTAGTTGTATGAGTTCAATGAAGTTTTCCACTGGCATTTCACCCATATCACCTTCCCGGTGTTTTCTGACAGAAACATTTTCCATCTCTGCTTCTTTTTCTCCCAAGATCAACATATAGGGAACTTTACTTAGTTCAGCTTCTCGGATCTTTTTTCCGATGGTCTCATTTCTGTTGTCTAAGGAGGCGCGAATTTCGTTATTTTCAAGGAAATTTAAAACTTTTTGAGCGTATTTTTCGTGTTTTTCGCTCACACTCAATAAGTTCACTTGTGTAGGAGCAAGCCAAAGTGGAAAAATACCCCCTGTATGTTCTAACAAAATGGCTACAAACCTTTCCAAACTGCCGAAGGGTGCCCTGTGAATCATGATGGGTCGATGAAGCTCGTTATCACTGCCTTTGTAGGTGAGATCAAACCTCTCAGGAAGGTTGTAATCTACCTGAATGGTACCCAATTGCCACTTTCTACCCAGGGCATCTTTGACCATAAAATCAAGTTTTGGACCATAGAAGGCAGCTTCCCCTTCTTCAATAACAAAATCTAAATTCTTTTCTTGTGCAGCATCGATGATGGCTTGTTCTGCTTTTTCCCAATTTTCTATTGCTCCGATGTATTTTTCTGGTTTTTGGGTATCTCGAATGGATACTTGAGCTTGAAAATTATCAAAACCCAAAGATCCAAATACATAGAGTACTAAATCTATGACGTTTTTAAACTCTTGATCCAATTGATCGGGGGTACAAAAAATATGGGCATCGTCTTGGGTAAAACCTCTTACCCTTGTGAGTCCGTGGAGTTCACCGCTTTGTTCATAACGATATACTGTACCAAATTCTGCATACCTTCTGGGTAATTCTTTATAACTCCAAGGCCTGGTATTGTAGATTTCACAGTGGTGGGGGCAGTTCATGGGTTTGAGCAAAAAAGTTTCTCCATCGGCGGGAGTTTCAATGGGTTGGAAACTGTCCTCACCATATTTTTCGTAGTGCCCAGAAGTCATGTAGAGTTCTTTACTACCGATATGGGGAGATATGACTTGCTCATAGCCCGCTTTTTTCTGTGCCGCTTTTAAAAAATCTTCCAGTCGGCCTCTCAATGCTGCTCCTTTTGGCAACCATAGCGGTAAACCTTGCCCTACTTTTTGAGAAAAAGTAAATAATTCCAGCTCTTTACCCAACTTCCTATGGTCACGTTTTTTGGCTTCTTCTAACAACTCCAGATATTCCGTAAGTTCCTTTTGTTTGGGAAAGGAAATACCATATACTCGAGTGAGTTGTTTGTTTTTTTCATCTCCTCTCCAGTAGGCTCCCGCTAAATTCAAAAGCTTTACTGCTTTGATAAAGCCTGTATGGGGAATGTGACCCCCTCGGCATAAATCAGTAAAATCGGCATGATCACAAAAAGTGATGGTTCCGTCTTCCAGATTTTCGATGAGTTCTACTTTGTAGGGATTCTCATCTTTCTGATAGAAATCGAGTGCCTCTTGTTTGGTGGCGTCCCGCATTTTGAATTCAAATTTTTGTCGTGCGAATTCCAAAAACTTTTTTTCAAGATCTCTTAGTTCTTTTTCTGTAATGGAATGGTCTCCAAAATCAACATCATAATAAAAACCTTTATCAATGGCAGGTCCAATAGTGAGTTTTGCGTTGGGATAAAGAGCAAGTATGGCCTGTGCCAATACATGGGCAGAGGAATGCCAAAAGGCGGTTTTTCCTTGATCGTTATTCCAAGTAAAGAGTTGAATGTCTCCGTCTTGCGTTAACGGAGTGGCTGCTTCGACAGTTTGATTGTTGAACTGGGCGGAAAGGACATTTCTCGCCAGGCCCTCACTTATGCTCTGGGCGACCTCGAAAGGGGTAGTACCCTCTGGATATGAACGGACAGACTGATCAGGAAAACGAATTTCAATCATGGTTGGATTCAATGATGCGCAAAGATAAGGGGTCTCTTGCTAGCAAGCAATTGATTCTTTAAAGTTTTGTTTTTCGTTCACCTAAAAGGGCATTCACAAGGGTTTTGACCCCGGAAAAACCATAATACATGGCAGTAATTAAAAAAAGAATACCTACAATAAGAACGGGAAGATACAAGAAATGGGTTTGATTCTTAAAGGCTTGATGAACAATTACTGGACCAATAAAACAGCAGAGCAAAAACAAGCTCATTTTTTTTAGTCCTTTTTGAAGTAAGGGTTTGTTCATCAGTAATGTAAATATAAAAATTTATATTTTCATTAAATAGACAAAACCAAAATATGAATAGGTCTTCTTTTTATTTTCTAAAGGAGATAAACCAAAGTTATTAAGGAAAATGTTGTGAATATGGTGTCGCTGGCAATTACTGATCAATGTTTAGTAAATGCGTAGTTGCCGACTGTAGAACACATTTCAGGTAAGTTGCACAAAAGTTTAAGCGGGCTATATCTCTTGATTTTAGCAATATTTCGACTATTCTTTTTATACATTTTCACTAACCTTTTTTCTTTATGTCACTCTTGCATATCCCAATGTTTCCAAATCCTCTTGGGCTTTAACCAATGGAATCAACTCATTGTCATAAGCAAAGGCTACTTTGACAACAGCTTCTTGTTTGTGAAAACCGGGGATGAGCCGTAGGTTTTTCATTTGGGGTAAACCAGATTTGGGATGGTTTAATCCAAATATACTAAAAAAACACTATTGTGATTTATGGGCATCGATAGCCCCACGAACGTTTTTGTGTTGTTGTAATAGCGCTTGGGCAGTGGCTAAGGACACTTGGAGTTCGTCCATTACCATACGTTCGGCACGACCCACTAGTTTGTCGTTAGAGAGTTTCATGTCTACCATTTTATTGCCCTTTACATGCCCCAGTTGGATCATGGTAGCTGTGGTAATCATGTTAAGGATCAACTTTTGGGCAGTTCCCGCTTTCATACGAGAGCTTCCTGTAAGGAATTCAGGCCCAACCACCACTTCGATCGGATAGTCGCTAACCGCAGCCAAAGGGGTATTTTCGTTACAGGTAATGCAAGCTGTTGGTATTCCGTTTTGCTGACAGTCTTTAAGCCCACCGATCACATAGGGAGTGGTGCCAGAAGCGGCTATTCCAACAATGATGTCTTTAGGATTAATTTTATGTTCACTCAAATCTTTCCAGGCTTGATGGCTATCGTCCTCTGCATTTTCTATGGAATTGCGAAGAGCATAGTCGCCACCAGCAATGAGCCCAATCACTTTTTCGGCTGGGGTTCCAAAGGTTGGGGGGCATTCTGAGGCATCCAAAACACCTAATCTTCCACTGGTTCCAGCTCCTATATAAAAAAGCCTTCCTTCATTTTGAACTTGTTCCACTACTTTTTGTATCAATCGCTCAATTTGGGGTAATACTTTTCCCACGGCCGCAACGGCTTTTTGATCTTCTTGGTGTATTCCACTCAAAAGTTCCTCAACTGATTTTTGCTCAAGTGCATCATAATGAGAATCTTTTTCTGTTATTTTTTCAAACTTCATGATGGGAAACTTATTTGTTTTTTAATAGAAATATTTTTCCAATGTAAATAAATTGTTAACTTAGTGTTAATAAAAGATTAATTACAGAGGAATAATGCTTTTAATATTTAAAAAAATCAACCGTTTTACGGGGGCTTACCGTTTTTTTAATTGGCTAAAGAGATACGCAGCATGTTATAAAAATTTTTATGACGAATCTATAAATCTTTAATATTCAGAAAATCGAAAGCTTAATTCAACTTTGTCTCTAAGTTTTCTTTTATAGCGTCAAGAAACTTTTGCGTAGTCAAATAGTGCGATTCGTTTAGGTCTTCCTTGTGAATCAATAAAGCCAAATCTTTGGTCATTTTACCACTTTCTATGGTTTGTATACAGACCGCTTCAAGATTTTGACAGAAATTAATTAAGGCTTGATTGTTGTCGAGTTTCCCTCTATGTGCTAATCCTCTGGTCCAAGCAAAGATAGAAGCCATAGGGTTGGTAGAAGTTTCTTTACCTTTTTGATGTTGACGGTAGTGACGTGTAACGGTTCCATGAGCCGCTTCAGCTTCCATAATTTCACCGTCGGGCGTTACCAGTGTAGAAGTCATTAGTCCCAAAGAACCAAATCCTTGAGCTACGGTATCCGATTGAACATCCCCATCATAGTTTTTACAAGCCCAAACAAAGCCGCCATTCCACTTCATGGCTGCCGCCACCATATCATCGATCAAGCGATGCTCGTAGGTAATGCCTGCAGCTTCAAATTTGTCTTTGAACTCATTGTCAAAAACTTCTTGAAATATATCTTTAAAGCGCCCGTCATAGGCCTTCATAATGGTGTTTTTAGTAGAAAAATAGAGGGGCCAACCTTTGTCTAGCGCTCTGTTCATACAGGATCGTGCAAAACCAAATATGGAGGATTCTATGTTATACATACTCATAGCCACACCGTTTTCTTGAAAGTTATACACTTCCCATGAAGTCGATTCGCTTCCGTCCTCGGGAGTGAAAGTCATGGTGAGTTTTCCTTTTCCAGTAATGACTGCATCGGTGGCTTTGTATTGATCACCAAAGGCATGTCTTCCGATACAAATGGGCTTGGTCCAACCTTGGACATAACGCGGTACATTCTTTAGGATGATAGGCTCTCTAAAAACAGTACCTCCTACAATGTTCCTAATGGTTCCATTGGGAGATCGGTACATTTTTTTAAGACCAAATTCTACCACACGATCTTCATCGGGCGTAATGGTAGCACATTTGATTCCTACTTTGTGTTTTTTAATGGCTTCCGCTGCATCCACAGTGATCTGGTCTTCTGTAGCATCTCTGGATTCTATGCCTAGGTCATAGTACAAAAGTTCGACATCTATGTAGGGAAGGATTAATTGTTCTTTGATAAATTTCCAAATGATTCTGGTCATTTCGTCACCGTCAATCTCAACGACTGGGTGCTCTACAACAATTTTTGACATTTAAATTTCAATTAAGGTTTTGTAAATATAATGAAGGAACAGCATAGTTTGACTACTGTTGTCCTTTTTTGTAATAACGAACAAAAAAAAACCGCTGTTAAGCGGTTTGTGATATTTTATTGCTCTTTGATTCGAGCTTTTTTACCTCTCAATTGTTTAAAGTAGTATATCCTTGAACGTCTTACTTTCCCTTTTTTATTGACTTCTATTTTTTGAAGGGTGGGTAAGTTGAGTGGAAATATTCTTTCTACTCCAACAGTACCCGACATTTTTCTGATGGTAAACGACTTGGAAAGTCCTTGACCTTTTATTTGGATAACGACCCCACGGAAAAACTGGGTTCTTACTTTGTCACCTTCACGAATTTCGTAATAGACCGTGATGGTATCTCCAGCAGAAAATTCAGGAAATTCTTTTTTCTGAATAAATTCTTGTTGAACAAAATTGATGAGTGCTTCCATTGCTATTCCTATTGATCAGCATGATATGATACTATGGCTGATTTTATTAGAGTGCAAATTTAAGACTATTTTTGATTTAAACAACTTCCACCTACTCTTTAAACCATAAAAAATCAATCTTGATCCTTAAGCAGGTCGGGTCTGATCTCTTTGGTTTTTTCAAAGGCCTTGTTTTCCCTCCATTTTTCGACCGCTGGTGTATTGCCCGAGGTTAGTAGGGGAGGAACCTCCCAACCCTTATAGTTGGCGGGTCGGGTATAGATGGGCGGAGCCAATAATCCATCTTGGTAGCTGTCGGTCAGTGCAGAAGATTCGTCTCCCAAAACCCCAGGTATCAGTCGAATAATACTGTCACACAAAACCGCTGCCGCCAACTCTCCTCCTGATAGTACAAAATCACCGATCGATATTTCACGTGTAATCAAATGATCCCTGACCCTTTGATCGACCCCTTTATAATGACCACAAAGGAGGATGATGTTTTGTTTGGTGGACAGGCTGTTGGAAATAGGCTGATTGAGTTGTTCTCCATCGGGAGTGAGGTAAATAATTTCGTCGTAGTCCCGCTGCTGTTTGAGTTTTTGAATACACAAATCAATGGGTTCAATTTTCATGACCATTCCTGCACCTCCACCAAAAGGGTAATCGTCAACCTGTTTTTGTTTGTTTTCGGCATAGTCCCTAAGGTTGTGGAAATGGACCACTACTTTTTTGGCTTCGATAGCCCGTTTGAGGATTGAGGCCTCAAAAGGACTGCTGAGCAATTCCGGGAAAAGGGTAATAATATCAATCCGCATGGGCTACAAATATTTTACAAATAAAAAAGCTACCAAAACTTTTGGGGACTTTTTATGATAAAAATCCTCTTGCATATCAAGAAATCTTTGTAAAAGTTTGCCGTAGGAAATTTTTTATTTTCACCTAAATTTACAAGCATTCATTAAAGTAAAAATTACATGTTATATAGCTTACATTTTAGTAAGATCTGGATGATAGCCATAGTCTATTAGTATTTTACGCAATCTGAGTACAGTTTTTTTCATCTTTTAACACATCCGATTAAAAATAATAAGCTTAATTTTTTTACAGTTTTCACTTTGTACTTAAGCTCAATCTCCTCTTGAGAAAAATCTGCACTGTAACCTCCATTGGATCGAAGTCAATGGACAAATCTTTGGATTTGGAACGGGATGTTTTATTCAAAAATTATCCTCTCTCTTTCTCCGTTGGGTTTAAGAAACAAAAGACTGTTGAG
>Ga0115571_1001226_pt1 | contig 18280 bp, 12 predicted proteins | sample COGITO_mtgs_1205_FD_87293 | JGI IMG/M metagenome (GOLD analysis project Ga0115571, IMG submission 87293) | Pelagic marine microbial communities from North Sea - COGITO_mtgs_120531 | ecosystem: Environmental > Aquatic > Marine > Epipelagic | place: Germany:Helgoland, sampling site Kabeltonne...
GCTCGCGGCGTCACCGTCATCTGGTGCCCGCCCCAGTTCAGCGCTCCCATCATCCCGGCCGTCTCGTACGTTCGGTAGGGATGCACGCACAGGAACCCCTCGGACCACCCGTCGGACGACGACCCGCTCCCCGCGCCCCTCAGCTCGATACACACCGTGGCGCCGTCCCTGAGCTCGTCCAGCGCCAAGCCGCGGGGCGCGACGGGCGACGACGCCGCCGCCAAGCCGGCCGCCGCGTCGGGGACGTCGGATCGCGTGCGTGCCAGGCCGCCGCGTCCGGGTGACCCGACCGCTAGGTTCGTCTTCGTGCTCGCCGTCCTCGTCGCGCGTTTGTGCGCGAGCGGGTCCTCCCTGCGACGCGCGCGGTCGAACGCGCCGGCGCCTCGGCCCGACGAGGACTCGGTCAGCGCTTTGGTGCTGGAGTGTATGAACGGGTCCACGAAGTGCGTCCACACCAGCTGGAAGGCGCCGAGCGCGGTGCCGCACTTGGCCAAGGTCCACAGCGCCGCGAGCAAGGTTTCCGTCTTTGCGAGCGTGTACGCGAAGAATATCTGTGATGAGGGACGGGGCGCTTGGTCAGAGATGTCGGTGCGCTTGGTCAGAGATGTCGGTGCGCTTGGTCAGAGATGTCGGTGCGGCGAATTGTGGGGAATTCTGTCTGGGGCGTGGCACTCACGCAGGTCAGGCTCGTGACCAGGATCATCATGACGTCTCGGACCACGGTCACGACGCTGGGGATGATGTCCAGGTTGACGTATCGGAGCGCATCCTGGATGCCCAGGTCCACCAGGCTGTCCGCCATGGCGTGGTCTTGGGCGCGACCAAAGTGAAGATTCGTCGGCACCTCCAATGCCACTTCAGAGCAGCTGACTGGATGCTGTGATGCCTGCCGCGAGCTGCCGACTGGCTGAGAGGTGCTCTGTGCCAGGAGTTGTTGTCGACGTCACTGGTTTTATCATCCCACGACGAGGGCACTTCACACAGGCGCCGAAGACGATGACGGGCGTGATGTGCGCTCCGCGTGCGACTATGGGCGCGGTGGGGACCTCCCTGCCCGCGGCGCGCGGCCGCGTCGCCGGCAGGAAGGTCCCGGCGGGCGCGAAGGGAGGGGCGGTCGTCCGAGGGCGTCGCTCGTCCCGCGGTGTTCGCGTGCGCGCGGCGGGCGGCGGCCTGTTCGGCGCCGCCTCCGCGGTGAACACCCAGGAGATCGCCGCGAAGATCACCGAGATCAAGGAGACCGAGCTGGAGCTCTCGCGTGGGATCTGGCGCGCGGTGGACGCCGCGACGGCTGCCGCCACCGATGCCGTGGCTCCCCTCGCCGGGATGGACCTGACGCGTGGACTCCGCGCAGCCTTCGACGGCGCGCTGCAGGCTGTCCCGGAGCCCATCCGCGAGCGCGTCTCCGCTCTCATCGACATGGTCATGGCCAACGAGGAGCTCGTTCGCACCGTCAGCTCCGTCCCCGACATCGTGTGGGTGCTCGCGATCGTGGCCACCGTCGGTAGCAAGGCGTTGGGACGCGGTTCCTCAGCCACCGCGGGCATGGACGAGTGGGCCGCGCTCGCCGCGGCGGAGGGCGACGAGGAGCCCATCCAGCTCCAGAACTACGACCCGGACGCCATCTACGCGCACTTCAAGAAACGCCCGCTCGTGCTCCTGAAGAGGGGTATACGGTCCGGGTCGCTGCTCGGCGGGTTCGGGTTCAGCCTCTGGCTCGACCGTAAGATGCTGGGCGAGGACCCGCCCGAGAAGAAGAAGGCGGCGGTGGATGCGAAACGCGCGATCCAGCTCAGGGACCTCCTCATCTCACTCGGTCCCACGTACGTCAAGCTCGGCCAGGTGTTGAGCAGCCGCCAGGACCTCCTCCCGGCTCCCTACATCAAGGAACTGAGGACGCTCCAGGATTCCGTGCCCCCGTTTGACGACAACCTCGCCAAGCGCATCCTCGCCGCGGAGCTCGGACCCGCGGGCGCCAGGAACCTCAGCCTCGGCGCGGCACCCATCGCATCCGCGTCCCTCGGGCAGGTGTACCGCGGTACGTTGAAGAAACCGGACGGGACGACGGAGGAGGTGGCGGTGAAGGTGCAGAGGCCGGGCGCGCTCGTCGCCATCTCGCTCGACGTCGGCATCATCCGCTCGTTCGCGGAGCCGTGGAGGAAGTTCAAGGGACTCAACACCGACCTCGAGTCGCTCGTGGACGAGTGGGGTATCCGGTTCATAAACGAGCTGGACTACGGGCAGGAGGCGGCGGCGGGTGAGCAGTTCAGGCTCGCGATGGAGTCGAGACCAGACCTCGCGGGCGTCGTCACCACCGCGCCCGTCATGCCGTCCGCGTCCACCCGGCGTGTTCTCACCACCGGCTGGATCAACGGGCAGAGGCTGGACACGTCCGAGGAGGGCGACGTGCCACGGCTGTGCGCGGTGGCGCTCGCGAGTTACCTGGCGATGTTGCTCGACATCGGGACGCTTCACGCGGATCCCCACCCGGGTAACCTCTTCCGCACCGACGACGGCAAGCTGTGCATCCTGGACTGGGGTCTCGTGACCCCCGTGAGCAAGGACCTGCGCACCGCCATCCTCAGCTTCATCGCTCACCTCGTGAGCAAGGACTTCGAGGCTGTCCCAGGTGATCTGGACGCCATGGGTTTCATTCCCACCGGTAAGAGGGAGGCTATGGAGGACTTGGGCGTGGCGAGCGCCATCGGGCTTTTGTTCTCGGCGCTCGCCAAGGGTGGCGGCGCCGAGGGTTTCCGCGCCGAGCTCGGCCTCCCTGACGAGGATCAGATCAAGGAGATTCGTAAGGAGCTCAAGGGCGTGAAGGACATGAAGGTCAGGCGGGAGAAGTTCCTCGAGGCTTCGGGCGGCGCGGACTCGAAGGTTGCGCAGCTCACCCGCGACCTCGAGGGAATCCAGGAGAAGTACGGCAACATCTTCCAGATCCCGTCCTACTTTGGCTACATCCTCCGTTCCTTCTCGGTGCTCGAGGGTATCGGGCTGGCGTCGGATAAGAACTACTCCATCGCCAACGAGTGCTACCCCTACGTCGCCAGGAGGCTCCTCACCGACGACACCCCGGAGACTCGAAGGGCGCTCGAGCAGCTCCTCTACGGCAAGAACGGGCCCAAGGCTCAGCTCTCCGTGAAGCGCGTCAAGCAACTCGCCAACGCGTTCGGCAACTACTCGTCCATCACCAACGTCAGGGAGTCCCCTAGCCCGGTGGACGGAGATGAGCCCGCATCGGCGGGGTTATCGCAAGGGACCAAGGAGGCGCTTCGGCTGGCGTTTGCCCCCGAGGGCAGCCCCGCGCAGGATATCCTCCTCCGCGAGCTGGCCAGGTTCACGGGCGCCGCGGCGTCCAACGCGGTCAACTCCGTCGCGTCCGCGCCCGCGCTCGGGTTCCTCGTGGGCCTGGCGGAGGCGCAGCAGAGGGCGGCGGAGGCGTTGGGCCCGGCGAGGCCGCCGGTGCCAACCGCCATCGAGCTCTTCGCTCCCCTCACCGCCGCGGCGAGGCAGACGGAGGCTGACCGCGAGACCCTCCGCGTCGCCGAGGAGCTCCAGGAGCTCGTCAGGAGCCTCGCGCCCAAATCCCCCGCCTCGTCCGAAGCTTCGTCCAGCTCATGGGTGGACGTGCCCGTGCTCGGCGAGGTGCCGATGCCATCCGCGCCGTCGCTGCCGATGGACGAGCGAATGCTGAGGGAGCTTCTCGAGCTGGCGCCGGAGCTGGCGCCGGGGGCTCAGGCGGCGGCGCTCAGGTTCGGGTCCGTGCTGTTAGATCAGGCGGCGGAGCGCGTCGCCGATGCGGAGAAGGAGGACCAGGAGCTCAGGTCCAGGGTCTGAAAATAGAACAACGCTCGCGAATTCTTTAACTATCATCATCCATTAAACCGCGGTGGCTTGCCACAGCTGCTGGAAAGCCTCCGTCGCCATATCCAGCCTCATCAGCTCGTCGTCCAACTCCTCCTCCTCCGCTAAGATCGCCGCCGCCTCGGCAGCCTCCCGGGCAGCCTTCTCGTCCGCCTGTCGTTGCCGCTCCGCGTCGAGGTTCCGCCTGATCTGTCTCCGCCTGTCCCGCCGCACCTTCTCGAGAACCCAGTCCCGCGCCAGCGCCCACCGCGCGGCGGCCATCTTCTCCGACTTATTCTTGACCTTCTTCTTCTTTCTCTTCCGCATGAGGTCCTTCGTCCTGGGCACCGGAGGGTTCGGGGACCTGGGCGACGTGGGCTTCCCGGGGACGCGCGTGGACCACTCCAGGAACGAAGCTCCCGTGCCCACGAGGTGCATGCCCGGGACCACCCGAGCGGTTCGCAGCGCCGTCGCCGAGGATGCCTTCGTCGGTGTCCGCGCGTCGATCGCGCGGGGTTCGCTCTCGGCTTTACGTATGGCCCCGCGCGTGCGCACGATGGACGGGGAGCTCGTCGGCCGTAGCCTCGGTACGTAAGAGCCCTCCGGCTCCAGCGGCGGTCCGTCCGGCATCTCAATCTCATCGTCGAATTGTCCTCCCCGGGCTTTCCGTCCCTTCGTCGTCGCCTTGTGCGTTTTCTTCTTGGCGATCTCCGCTTGCTTTTTCTCCATCGCGTCCACGTCGTACATCAGACTCACGAGTGGATCCTGCTTCACCGGGCTGTACACCGTCACCGTCGCGTTCGGGGACATCGTCTCCTTGAGCCTGAGCTTGCCGTCCTTTCCGGAATTGGCATCCTCCTCCCCGACTCGTCTGAACCCGCCGCCGGTTCTTCCCCAGCCCGGGGACGCGGCGGTCCCTCCGAAATGTCGTGTCGGCGTGAGTACCGCGGGCGAGTGGGGCGGGTTCGTCTCCGCGCCCCACGGCGACGAAGGGATGGACACGTCGTTGAGCCTCTCGAGCAGCGCCTGCTTCGCGGATGATGGGGTGGGCATCTTCGGGGAGCCGAACGACGCGTTCGGGGTGAACGCGGGAGTGCTCGGCGCCGATACCCGCCGATCTATGGGCGAGAAGGCATCCTTGGCGGGAGGAGGCCCCCGCAGGTCCTCCTCATCCACCGACTCCACTATCGCCTGCATCGCTCAGCGTAGCGCCTCTGGGAATGATGAGCCAATTCTGCTCAACCGGAATGATAACAACGTGAAAACTCAGACCGCACCGGCACCTGACATCATGTTCGCGTCCGCCGCGCCGTCTCTCGCGCCCGCGACGAGCTTCACGACACGGACACACCGCCGTGTCCGACCCATCGCATCGGTGTCCCGCTCGGAGGCATCGACCGCGCCCGACCGCCCCTCCTCTCGCAGGAGTGTCCTCCTCCTCGCGTCGGTCCCCGCGCTCCTCCATCCCGGCGTCGTGGCCGCCGAGGAGGCCAGGCAGCCCCCGCGCGATCTCGGCGAGGGTGTCCGGGGTGTCGATCTCATCCCGGGGAAGCCGGACGGCGCGGTGGTAAAGGACGGGGACGCCATCGTCGTGAACCTGAAGGGGAGATTGTTCGCCAAGCAGGGTTGGATCTTCACAGACGACGTCGGCGAGGGCAAGGATGGTCTGCCGCAGTCGCACAGGTTCACGGTGGGCGCGGGTGAGGTCATCCGGGGTTTGGAGATTGGAGTGTTGGGCATGAAGGAGGGTGGCGTGCGGAGGGTGGTGTGTCCGCCGGGCGTGTCGTATCAAGATAAAGAGCAGCAGCCGGTGCCGAGGGACTTCAGCAACCGGCAGCGTCTGTACACGACGATATTCAACCCGACGCGGCTGGCGAACGGGGAAGGGGACACGCTGAGCACGGTGATATTCGACATCGAGCTCGTGAGGGTGGCCAAGTGAGAGAGGGGAGAGTGACCCCGCGTAGTCGTACCCGAGTTGTCGTTAATAACGCCGAGCCTAAAAATGAGAGCGACGTTCTCAGTCCTCGAGCGTGAGCCTGTGCATCAACAGCCCGTTCCTCGCCTGCGCGTCACGTCCCCACCGCCCCTGCCTCGGCTCCTGACCCATACCCGCGAGGACGAACCTGCCGCTGCTCGCCACCGCGAGGGAGTTGACGAACCCGCGCGCCGGTAACGTGAACAGCGGCATGAGCTGCCGGCCGGGTTCGTCGCTGATTTTCCAAACGCGAATCGCTCCGTCGCCCGCGCCCGACGCGCACAGGTCCCCACCCTTGGACACCGCCACGGCGTTGACCCACCGGCCGCACAGGCCGATATTCGAGGGCGGATCCGGTGTCTCCGGCATGCCGCACGCCGCCTGCGCGTCGAGCCTGGACTCCACCGCCGCGTCCACCTCGTCCTCCGTCGCAAACTTGGGCCCAGTCATCTCCTCGCCAAAGCCATGGACGTTCTTCCACTCCATCACGGACCGTTTCTTGGTGGTGGACCACAGCGCCACGGTCCCGTCATCCGCGCCCGTGATCCACGTGTCCGCCGAGGTGAACGCCACGCTCTCGAGCTGCCCGCCCCCCGGACTGGGCCGGAAGATGAGCTGCGAGTCTTCGGCGACTTTCCAAAACCTGCACGTCCTGTCCCTGCCCACGGTCACCACGCGCTCCTTTCGTTGCGGCGCCACCCCTAAGACGTCGCTCTGGTGTCCGAACAGGGTATCCACGTACGCCATGTCGTCGAGGGACCACACCTTCAGGGTCTTATCGGTCGACGAGGAGAACATCTGGCCGGTGCCGTCGCGGATGGCGAGGCCGGTCACCGCGCCTCGGTGCGACGCAAACTCGTGCACCTTCTTCATGGTTCGCGTGTCCCAGACGTGGATGCGCTTGTCGGTACCCGCGACGCACAGCATGTTGTGCTCCTGGGAGACCGCGCAGCAGAGCAGCGTCGCGGCGCCGCACTTGGGCGGCGCCATCGGTCCGCCGCCGCCGCGGGTGGGGTCGACAACCGCGGGGGGGCCGCGGGGGAACCTGGTCCTGGCGCCCGTCTCTATGTCCCATCGCGCGATGCTGCCGTCCTTGGACACCGTGTAGCACGTGGAGTCGTCCGGGGTGAGCGACATGCCCGTCACCGACAGCTTGTGCCCGCGGCGGACGTCCCTCCACGCGTCTCCCTCGGTTTCGGTTTCGTCATCCTCATCCACGTCGGAGTCGTCGTCGAGCGTGGGCGCGACGACGCGGTGCGCGATCTCGCGGCGCACGCGGCCCGACTTGGCCATCGCCTCGTTCTTGAGCCTGTTCGCCAGCCTGTCGTGACTGTCCATGTTTCGGATGTTGTCCTCGTCCTCGTCCTCGTCGGACCCCGACCCGTCCTCGGCTTCTTCCCTTCGGAGCTTCTCGAGGTAGGATTTGGCGAGGCGCAGACGCTTCTCGTCGGCGGTCTCCTTGACCTCCTCGTCGCTGTCCTCGTCGCTGTCGCCTCCCTTCTTGCCCTTCTTGCGACCGAACTCGTCCTCGTCGAGCGCGTCCTCGAGCATGTCGTCCCCTCCGGCGTCGTCATCCCTGTCGCCGCCGCCGCCGCCGCCCTTCGCCACCTTCTGCCTGCTCCCCGCGAACGACTTGCGGCCCTTGACCGGCGCCTCGTGCGGCCGCTTCTTGGAGGCGGTCAGCCCCGATGTCTTCTTTGGAGGCATATCGACCGATTGCCCTATCGACCTCCCCTGGGGCCAGAGCCGTCTAGCCTCCTCTCCGATGGATGTGAGGCTTTGGAAAACCATCCATCCTTTTTGCACAAGCAAGTTTTTTTCTCGTCGAAGAACGTGGGCCCTCTGATTTCGCGATGCCGTATGGGCAAACAGTTAGCCTGCATTTTTTACGGCTGAGATTTTTAAAGTTAGCCGTACCGACGACCTTTCGCCGACCTGCGCGCTACCCGACGGCACACGTTCGCGCGAGCGGAGCACGGAGAGTTTCCCACCGGGAGGCTCGAACCGACTTAACCCGCGCCGTCGCATCGCTCGAATCGAGCGAACCGCCATTCGGCCCAAGCGTCGGCTCGGATCTCGGATCGGACCGCGGTAGAACAAGAGAGGAGGGGTTTAGGACGCAGGGAAAGAAACAGAGGTTGGGGAAGATGGGCAAGCTCGACGTCGAGGAGTACGGCACCTATGATTCCATGGTGGCGACGCTGCTCGAGCACAAGTTCCTGCCGGAGAAGGAGGTGCTGCAGCTGTGCGAGCGCGCGCGCAGTCTGATCAGCGAGGAGTCCAACGTGCACAGCGTGAGGGCGCCCGTGACGGTCGTGGGGGACATCCACGGACAGTTTCACGACCTGCTGGAGATGTTCAAGCTCGGCGGATACGCGCCGGACACGAACTACCTCTTCCTGGGCGACTACGTGGACCGCGGGTACTACTCGGTCGAGACGGTCACGCTCGTGGTGGCCCTCAAGGTTCGCTACCCCGACCGCGTCACCATCATCCGAGGCAACCACGAGAGCCGGCAGATCACGCAGGTGTACGGCTTCTACGACGAGTGCATGAGGAAGTACGGACACGCGGGGATCTGGAAGGCGTTCACCGACCTGTTCGACTACATGCCACTCACCGCGGTCATCGAGAACCAGATCTTCTGCCCGCACGGAGGGCTGTCGCCGTCCATCGACTCGCTGGAAGACGTCCGCAAGATCGATCGGTTCCAGGAGGTGCCGCACGAAGGGCCGGTGTGTGACCTGGTGTGGTCGGACCCGGACGACAGGACGGGGTGGGGGATGTCGCCCAGGGGCGCGGGCTACACGTTCGGACAGGACATCACCGAGCAGTTCAACCACGCCAACGGGCTGAAGATGATCGCCAGGGCGCACCAGCTGGTGATGGAGGGCTACCTCCCCACGCACGACAACGGCCTCGTGACCATCTTCTCCGCGCCCAACTACTGCTACAGGTGCGGTAACCAGGCGGCGATCATGGAGGTGAGCGAGACCATGGACACGGAGTTTCTTCAGTTTGACCCGGCGCCGAGGCGCGGCGAGGAGCAGAGCGCGGCGAAGAGGTGCCCGGATTATTTCCTCTGATCATTCGACGGGGACGAGGCGACTGTCGTGGTCGTCTCCGGGCCCCGGGCGGTCACGAAGCCGCGACTGGCGCGGGGCGGACGCGAAACAGCAACGGAACGTAGACGTGAATGTAATGAGCCACGTTGACGACGATATACTACTACCTTTGAGAGCTAAAAACCTATCTCGCTAATCCTGAATGTACCTGTCCCCGCTGACGAGGCACTCCTCCGCTCGCTGAAACTCTCTACCGAGATAGTTGGCGTGCACCATCATCGTCACCGTCTTCGCACCCTCCTCGGTCTCCAGTATCTTCACCGAGAGCTCCTTCGCCGTCCGTCCGCTGAAGGTTTTGTGCACCGCCGGCTTGTAGCTCCCGTCGCAGGGAATCACCTCCCCCGTCATCGGGTCGCACGCCCTGCCCTCCTTGTCGATGACGTTCAGGAAGTGCGCTGCGCGGATCAATCCAAGGCTGTGGTCCACGTCGATGAGGTAGTATCCCGCCGGGTCTAGGTCGATCCAACGGTTGGAGAGCTCGTCGTCGATGTCGCGACGGCTGAAGCTCGGGGCGGAAGCTTCCGCCGCATCCCCACTCTTCGTCCGCTCGTCGCCCTCGACGGGCAGGGGGTAGGATCCCTTGCCGGCGACGACCGCGCGGAGGGGATAGACGGACGTGCGGGGCCTCGAGGCGGGTGCGGGACTCACCCGCGCACCGGACGAGGCGACGGCTCGCGCTAGGGTCGTCGCCATCGAATTGTGTTTCGCTTTTTGGGGAGATGGCTGCGCTTTATTTGACCGGCACCCGATCAAAAACCACGGTCAGTTTTGAAATGTTTCGATCAATCTGATCGGTACATTTTCCAGTCTCGCTTTCAAACAAACGTTCACCACGACTGCGAAGCCGAGTCGTCCAAAAGACGCCACTCCAGTCATAGAGAGAAGCGCGATCGTCCGAACGACGAGTCGACCGAGGCCAACCCCTGAGCTACGCAGGGTAGGCTCTTTTTGCGTGTGATAAATTCTTGATGTCACCTGCGGCTGCTAAGAGAGAATCTGAACGAGACTCCGAGGCACAGCAAGCGCACGCGAAGAAGCAGCGCACGGGAAACGACACGGACGACACGATGGCCGCGGCGGGCGAGATCGATGAGGATCTCCACTCTCGTCAGCTCGCGGTGTACGGCCGCGAGAGCATGAGGAAGCTGGCGGGTGCCACCGTGCTCATCTGCGGCATGAAGGGCTTGGGCGCCGAGATCGCCAAGAACGTCATCCTCGCGGGGGTCAAGGCGGTCACCATCCAGGACGCCTCCGCGTGCGAGCTCGCCGATCTGGGCGCGCAGTTTTACCTCACCGAGGCCGACGTCGGCAAGAACCGCGCCGAGGCGTGCGCGGCCAAGCTCCAGGAGCTCAACCCCGCCGTCGCCGTCACCGCCAACACCGGCGAGATCACCGACGACCTCTGCAAGCAGCACACGGTGAGTCCCGCCGAGATCTCTGAGATCCCTAACGACAAACCAACAAAAACAGCTGGCGACTCCTTCGCCGCGCTTTTCCCCGACGTACCTGACCCGATACACCCCATCCTTTCCCTCCCGAACCGCGTAGGTTGTCGTGTGCACCGAGGTTTCCCTCGCCAAGGCCAAGGAGGTGGACGCCTTCTGCCACGCCGCCGGTGTCGCGTTCATCCGCGGCGACGTTCGCGGCGTCTTTGGCTCGCTCTTTTGCGACTTTGGCCCCGGCTTCGACGTGCTGGACACGGACGGCGAGGAGCCCCACTCGTGCATCGTCGCGTCCGTGTCCAACGACGCCACCCCGCTGGTGACGTGCGTGGACGACGAGCGCGTGGAGCTCCAGGACGGTCAGAGGGTGCTCTTCACCGAGGTCAAGGGCATGACGCAGCTCAACGACGGCGTCCCGAGACGGATTAAAAACGTCAAGGCGCACTCGTTCGAACTCGAGGAGGATACATCGGCGTACGGCCAGTACACCGGCGGTGGCATCGCCACGCAGGTCAAGGAGACCAAGAAGCTCGCCTTCAAGACCCTCGCCGCGTCCATGGAGGACCCGGGCGAGTTTCTCCTCTCCGACTTTGCCAAGCTGGACCGCAGCGCCGTCCTCCACCTCGGCTTCCAGGCGGTGGACGCCTTCGCCGCCAAGAACGGTAAGCTCCCGACCCCGGGCAGCGACGCAGACGCCGCCGCGGTCGTCGCATGCGCCAAGGAGATCAACGAGGCCGCGCCCCCCGCGACCAAGATCGACGACGTCGACCCCGACGGCGTCCTCACCACCTTTGCCAAGACGGCGGCTGGGTACATATCGCCCATGTGCGCCATGTTCGGCGGCGTCATCGGCCAGGAGGTGGTCAAGGCGTGCACCGGCAAGTTCCACCCGCTGCACCAGTGGTTCTACTTCGATTCCGTCGAGTCACTGCCGGCGAAGGATGCTCTCACCGAAGCCGAGTGCGCGCCCGAGGGGTCGAGGTACGACTCGCAAATCGCGTGCTTTGGCAAGACGCTCCAGCGCAAGATCGAGAGTCAAAAGATTTTCCTAGTCGGCGCCGGCGCGCTCGGCTGCGAGTTCATCAAGAACTTCGCGCTCATGGGCCTGTCCTGCGGCGCCGACGGCAAGGTGACCGTCACCGACGACGACGTCATCGAGAAGTCCAACCTCTCCAGGCAGTTCCTCTTCCGCGACTGGAACATCGGCCAGGCGAAGAGTACCTGCGCGACCAACGCCGCCAAGGCTATCAACGGCGCGCTCAACGTGGACCCGCTCCAGAACCGCGTCTCCCCCGACACCGAGGACGTGTTCGACGACGAGTTCTGGCAGGGGCTCGACGTGGTGGTGAACGCGCTGGACAACGTCAACGCGCGCCTCTACGTGGACAGCAGGTGCGTTTACTTTGGCAAGCCCCTGCTCGAGTCCGGCACCCTGGGTACCAAGTGCAACACCCAGATGGTGGTGCCTCACCTCACGGAGAACTACGGCGCCTCCCGCGATCCCCCCGAGAAGTCGGCGCCCATGTGCACCCTCCACTCGTTCCCCCACAACATCGACCACTGCCTCACCTGGGCCAGGTCCGAGTTTGAGGGCGTGTTCGAGAAATCCCCAGCCGAGGCCAACTCGTATCTCTCCAAGCCCGAGGAGTACGCCGCCGCCGCCAGGCAGGCTGGCGACGCCGCCGCGAGGGAGAACCTCGAGAAGGCTGCCGAATGCCTTCTCACGTCGAGGTGCTCCACCTACGACGAGTGCGTGGCGTGGGCGAGGCTCAAGTTTCAGGACTCTTTCCACGACAAAATCGCGCAGCTCGTGTTCACCTTCCCCGAGGACGCCACCACCTCCACCGGCTCCCCGTTCTGGTCCGCGCCCAAACGGTTCCCCCACGCGCTCAACTTCAGCACGCAGGACGCCTCCAACCTCCAGCTCATCCGCGCCATGGCCAACCTCAAGGCTGAGCTCCACGGCTTGGAGAGGCCCGCGTGGACCGCCGACGACGCCGCCATGGCCGACGCCATCGGCAAGGTTGACGTCCCCGAGTTCAAGCCCAAGAGCGGCGTCAAGATCGAAACGGACCCCAAGGCGACCGCGCCCGCCAGCCTCGGCATGGACGACGAGTCCATCATCGAGGATCTCCTCGGTAAGCTCGAGCAGGTGCGCTCGGGCTTCGCCGCGGATTACCGCCTGTCCGTGATTGAGTTTGAGAAGGACGACGATACCAACTTCCACATGGACGCGATCGCGGGCCTGTCCAACATGAGGGCCAGGAACTACGAGATCCCGGAGGTTGACAAGCTCAAGGCTAAGTTCATCGCGGGCAGGATCATCCCCGCCATCGCCACCACCACCGCCATGGCCACCGGCCTCGTGTGCCTCGAGCTGTACAAGGTTTTCAACGGCGCCGAGATTGAGGCGTACCGCAACACCTTCGCCAACCTCGCGCTGCCGCTCTTCGCCATGGCCGAGCCCATCGCGCCCAAGAACTTCGAGTTCAACGACATGAAGTGGAGCCTGTGGGACCGCTGGATCCTGGAGGGTGACTTCACCGTCAGGGAGCTGCTGGACTGGTTCGAGGCGAAGGAGCTCACCGCGTACTCGGTGTCATGCGGCCAGAGCCTCATCTACAACAACATCTTCCCCAGGCACAAGGAGCGCATGGACCAGAAGGTCAGCGACCTGGTGCAGACGGTGGCCAAGCTGCAGATTCCCGCCAAGCGCAAGCACTTCGATATCGTCGTGGCATGCGAAGACGAAGAGGGGGAAGACATCGACGTGCCCCTCGTCTCCGTCAAGTTCCGCTGAGTTAGGGTTGGAGTTGGTTAGAGTACCCTTACCCTACGTTTGCATATTACGCTATATTCCTCTACGTCTAAATTTTCAATAGGTCGTCCGTCAGGGCACCCGCCCCCCTCGCCGGCGTAGCCGACCCGGACCCGCCAACCCTCGGAGTCGCCGCGCCGCCCGCCCTCGAGCCAACCTTCGGCGTCGACGCGGGCGTACCCCGCGGCGTCCGCCCCGAGTAGGATCCGCGAAGCGCCGCGTCGAACGACGGAGTGACCCCGCCCGGGTTCCGCCCTTGCGCCAACGCCGCCGCCGCGGGGGACATCATCGGCGTCCGCCCGGACCGCGCGGGCGTCGCGCCGCCCCGCCCCGGCGTCCGTTTAGCGCGCGAATCCGTCAGCTTGCGAAGCAGCTCCTCGCGCTTGTCCATCGGCCTCATGCCAAACTCCGGCCCTCCGCCCGAGGTCGAGCCCCCGAGGTCCTCGAAGTACGCGTCCATGTCGTCGTCGATGCCGTGCAGCGGCGTGGCGGTGGACGCGCCCCAGAACTCACCGCCGACCGCGGGCGAGTCGTCGCCCCGCGCGCTCGGCGTCGCCCTCGCCGGCGTCGCCCTCGGAGTGGCTCTCGGCGTGGCCCCCGCGGGCGTGTGCACCAAGCCGTACGCGCGCCGTCCCACACCGGCGGACGTGTACATCTCCCCGTTCTTACCCCGCACCGCCGCCTCCAGCTCCCGCGCCACGCGCTCGGCCGCGTCCTCGTCGCCGACGAACCGTCCCGGCGTCGGCGTCGGCGTCAGAGACGACACGTGCCCGCGCCGGTTCACCCGCCGCGGCGCCGCGAACCGGGTGTTCTTTGAGACGGTCTCCTTGGGCGGGCCCTGCACCATGGCCTGCATCTCCGCCGCACTGGGCGCGAGGCCGTCGGGCGGGTAGTACAGCTCGTTCTTAGCCTTGAACTTTGTGAACCGCAGCGGCGCGCCGACGCCGTCCTCCGTGCCGGACCCGTCGGTGACGGCGACGAGGGCGCCCGCGTCGCCGTTCCCGCGCGCGCGGCGGCGCTTCATATCCCGCTCGCCGGCCTCAATGCGCAGCGTGCGCTCCGCCTCCTTCGCGTCCATCGTCGCCTGCTGCTGCCAGCCGTACCGTGAGCTTCGCTTCGCGTTGTGCGTTTCGAGGATCTCGCGGAACGAGTCGTTGTCCTCGGACGTGTGCTTGGCGGCGAACTGGTCGAGGCTCATCCTCGAGTCCGCCGCTCGATTCGCCGCCGCCGCGAGCTGCGTCGCGTCGATACCGCCGTAGTACCCGCCCCGCGGCGTGCCGGGCACCGAGCTCCCGGGCGTGACCCCGCTCCCGCTGCTCCCGCCGAGCGACGGGGTGTCCAGGATCCCGCCCGGGGTGCCGAGGGCGTCGCGCTGCCGCCGCTGGATGTTCTCCTGCGCGCGTCGCATCTGCTCCGGGTCCCCGCTGTTCCTCGCCTCCAACCACTCGAGCTTGTTCTTGAGCCTCGGGACGTGCGGGAAGTAGTCGCGCGTGATGATGGCGTCCAGCCGCTCGGTCCACTCGTCCTCGTCCAGCACTTTCTGCCTACGCGCCCTGTGCTGGGGTCTGACCATCGGCGGGGGCGGGGGCATGAGCGCGGTCGCGTCCTTCGGCACGAGCGTCGCCACCGTCGACGACGTCCGACCGGTCCCGCCATCGCCATCCCGCGGAACCGTGCCGACGACGTCCTTCCCGACCCGGGCCATCGCCTCCTGCCAGTGGTCGTCTCCCCTCCCAGGTGTGGCCTCGTGGCTAATTCCTTCCCGTCCCTTCACGTTTGGTTTTTCTCCGTCCGCCTCGGAACGAAATGCAAAACGGGCCACCAACCGTCGCGTAAACCCTAACAACAGATCGTCGTTGTTGGTTTAATTACGCCATATCACCAAATTTATATGGTTCATAGTGTCATCTAAATAGTCAATTACAAAAACTAATCTCATATGAAAAGATTCTCACGACAGTGTTCAAGTCACAACGAAACGAATGGCCCGGAAGCGTTTTGGCAAAGTTTTGGCAACCACGAGCCGCTTTTTCCCGCAAAACTATTAAAGATGCCGAAAGACGGCGCGGCGTCCCTCTCAATCCTACGCGGTGCACGCTCGTGTCACCACATACAACCCAAAAAAACAAAAAAAAGAAACAAGGAAGATGTCCGCTCCCGCCGCTCCCGCCGCGCCCGCCGCGCCCGCGTCCGGCCTCTCCGCGACGAGCCTCTACTGCGGCGACCTCGACAGCAACTGCACCGAGGCGCAGCTCTACGAGCTCTTCTCCACCATCGGTCCGGTGGTGTCCATCCGCGTCTGCCGCGACCTCATCACCCGCCGTTCCCTCGGCTACGCCTACGTGAACTTCCAGCAGGGTCCCGATGCCGCGCGCGCCATCGACGTCCTCAACTTCAACCCCGTCAACGGCAGGCCCATTCGCATCATGTACTCGCAGCGCGACCCCGCGCTTCGCAAGTCCGGCGTCGGCAACATCTTCATCAAGAACCTCGACAAGGAGATCGACAACAAGGCTCTGTACGACACCTTCTCCCAGTTCGGCAACATCGTCTCCGCGAAGGTTGCCGCCGACGTCCAGGGAGTCTCCAAGGGCTACGGTTTCGTTCAGTTCGCCGAGCAGGAGGCCGCGGAGCAGGCCATCGAGAAGGTGAACGGGATGCTCCTGAACGACAAGCAGGTGTACGTCGGCCCCTTCCAGCGCCGCAACGAGCGCGGCGGCGGCCCGACCATGTTCAACAACGTGTACGTCAAGAACCTTCACGAGTCCATCGACGAGGACAAGCTCAAGGAGGTCTTCGGCGCCTTCGGCAAGCTCACCTCCGTCGTCATCATGAAGGACGGCGAAGGCAAGTCCAAGGGCTTCGGCTTTGTTTGCTACGAGGAATCCGAGGGTGCCTCCGAGGCGGTCGAGAAGCTCGACGGCTACGACAAGATTGAGGACAAGCCGTGGATCGTCTGCCGCGCCCAGAAGAAGGCTGAGCGTGAGGCTGAGCTCAAGGCGAAGTTCGACGCCGAGCGCCGCGAGAGGCTCGAGAAGATGGCCGGCGCCAACCTCTACATCAAGAACCTCGAGGACACCACCGACGACGCCAAGCTCCGCGAGCTCTTCGCCGACTTCGGTACCATCACCAGCTGCCGCGTCATGCGCGACGCCTCCGGCGCCAGGTACGATACGAATTCAAATGAACCAACACCCAAAGAATGCGTGCGCGGGGAGCACGGGGACGTTTCACCGCGTCGCCGGCGCCCGCGCGCGCGCATTCCGACGCGACGTCGGCGGAAATTATCGCGCAATTCGCGCGCACGTTTTCTCGCGGGCGTTTTTTTACTTAGGGTCCGACTTGCTGACGCGCGTTCTCCCCCCCTTTCCCCCTCACTCAACAGCCGCGGCTCCGCGTTCGTCGCCTTCTCCTCCGCGGACGAGGCTACCCGCGCGGTGACCGAGATGAACGGCAAGATGGCGGGCACCAAGCCCCTCTACGTCGCCCTCGCGCAGCGCAAGGAGGACCGCCGAATGCGCCTCCAGGCTCAGTTTGCGCAGCGCGCCGTCGCCAGCGGCGGCATGCCCGGCATGCCCTACGGCATGCCTCCCCCCGGCGTGCCCCCCGGTGCCGCCATGTACTACGGCCAGCCTCCCCCCGGCGTCATGGGCCCTCCCCAGCCCCAGCCCGGCTTTGGCTTCCAGCCCATCATGCCCCCCGGCCCCGGCCGCCCCATGGGCCCCGGCGGACCCATGCAGTACGCCAACATGCCCATGCCCCAGCGCGGCGGTATGCCCGGCCAGCGCGGCCGCGGTGGTCGCGGCGGTCGCGGCGGTGTCCAGGGTGGCCGCGGACAGCAGATGCGCGGCTTCAACCAGAACATGCCCCCCGCTCCCCCCGCGCCCAACATGCCCAACATGCCCCCCGCTCCCGAGACTCCCATGTCCGCCGTCGAGCAGCTCGCGGCGCAGCTCCCCAACGCCTCCCAGGACCAGCAGCGCATGCTCCTCGGCGAGGCCCTCTACCCCCTCGTCGACGCCGTCGAGCCCGCCTCCTCCGCCAAGATCACCGGTATGCTTCTCGAGATGGACCAGTCCGAGGTGCTCCACCTCATCGAGGACTCCAAGGCGCTCTCCGACAAGGTCCAGGAGGCTGTCTCCGTGCTCAAGCAGGCTTCCGACGAGGCATAAACGTTCGATCGTCGCGACGTGCGCGAGGGTCCGCCGTGAGGGCCCTCGCGGGACTTGGGAAATGGGAACCGACTTGGGAGATGGGAACCGGCGACTACGCTCGGCGTCGACTGAACGCCGCATCTATTACCGCGGCGCATCGATCGACTCGGGCGAGTCGCCGACCCTCGAGTTTGGGTTTTGGGAAACGGGATTAGCATGGGTTAGCACAATTCTTCAGCCTCGGCGGGGTCTCGACCGGCTGACAAACCCCGGGGATGGACGCGACGTAAAGCGTCTCCGTCCCTGGGTGTTTGAACGCCCCGCTCGGGCACACCCCGCCGCGGCTACCGCGCGCGCCGCGGGCCGCTCGGCGTTCACACGCCCGCGTCCCGCGGCATCATATTACGATCATCTAGGACATTAGCGTCCTCTCTCCGTGGAGGCTGCCGCGCAAGGCAGCTAGGAACGGAGGGGAGGATTTCATCGGCATGCCGGTACGGGTGCGCACAGATTTGGAGCAGTTTTTGGAGTCTCCCCTGTGCGCGCGCGATGGACAACAACACGAGGAGAGGGAGCAGTGCGCTCGATCGCACCCTCCGAGGGGACGCAACGCCTCCACCTCGGAGCGTCTCTCTGCGAACATACATTCCATCGACCGGCATGTGAGTCGTCGGCAAACGACGAAAGACACGCACTTTTTACGAGCCGCGGCGCCCCGAGACCGGCGGTCCGGGCGGCGGCGAACACATTCCATGGGGGGGAGAGGTGGGCGGGATCCTGTTGTGTGGGGATCGAAGACCGCCAGCTCCGGAGCAAGACTCGACGAGGTCGGGTCGCCTTCCGATTACAACGGACGTTAGGTACATTTTCCTTTCCTGTCTAGAAATGTCAAAAAAAATCTGAATATGTTTCAAAACGCC
>Ga0115571_1001227_pt1 | contig 18279 bp, 18 predicted proteins | sample COGITO_mtgs_1205_FD_87293 | JGI IMG/M metagenome (GOLD analysis project Ga0115571, IMG submission 87293) | Pelagic marine microbial communities from North Sea - COGITO_mtgs_120531 | ecosystem: Environmental > Aquatic > Marine > Epipelagic | place: Germany:Helgoland, sampling site Kabeltonne...
GCAACTTAAAGAGATGACCACTGTGGTTGCCGACACCGGCGACTTTGATGCGATTGCCCAGTATTCACCGGAAGACGCCACAACCAACCCTTCCCTGTTGCTCAAGGCTGCACAGATGCCTGCGTATCGGGGACTGGTTGAAGATGTTATCAAGTCGGTCACCAGCGGCAAACTATCCTCTGACGAGCAGCTTTCAACTTGCATGGACAGACTGGCCGTAGGTTTTGGCGAAAAGATTCTTGAGACTATTCCCGGCCGTGTCTCAACAGAAGTAGATGCGCGGCTGTCCTTTGACAAAGACGCGTCCATTGCCAAGGCTCGTCAGCTTATCGAACTGTACGAGCAAGCCGGTATTGGCAAAGAGCGCGTGCTGATTAAAATGGCATCTACCTGGGAAGGTATCCAGGCTGCACAGCAGCTGGAAAAAGAAGACATCAACTGCAATCTGACATTACTGTTTAACTTTACCCAGGCAGTAGCTGCCGCTGATGCAGGTGCCTATCTGATCTCACCATTTGTTGGCCGTATTCTGGATTGGTACAAAGCCAACACCGATCTCAGCGACTATGCGCCAGCCGATGATCCGGGCGTACAGTCGGTGACTCGCATCTATAACTATTACAAACAGTCCGGCTACAACACTGTTGTTATGGGTGCCAGCTTCCGCAACACAGACGAAATTACCGAACTGGCTGGCTGTGATCGCCTGACCATTAGCCCCCAGCTATTGCAGGCGCTGGATGATGACTATGGCTTGCTGGAGCGCAGATTGGACCCAGCCAATATCGGTGACAAGATTCACTATCAGCTGGGTGGCGAGAGCAGCTTCCGCTTCGAATTAAACGAAGACCCCATGGCGACGGAAAAACTATCTGATGGTATCCGCGCCTTTGTTGCAGACCAGGTTAAGCTGGAAACTTGGCTGCGGGATATTCAGTAATGATCGACCGCATTAAAAGCTTCTTTGCCAAAAATGTACTGGAGCCAGAGGAAACCGTTACCAGCGAACAGATAGCCGTGGCTGCCCTGCTGATAGAGGTAATGGTGATTGATGGCAATCTCGATGCCCAGGAACTGGAGAGCATCAGCCAGACATTGTGCAATATTCTTGAGCTGGAGGCTGAGATGGTAGAAGAGCTGTTGCGCCTCTCCCGTGAAGAGGTGGCGGAGGCCACCTCGGTCTACCAGTTTACCCGTGAGATCAACGAGCATTTTGAGCTGGATAAAAAAATGAATCTGCTAACCGCCATGTGGCGCGTCGCCTATGCAGATGGCTATCTGGACAAGCACGAGGAAGGCATTATTCGGCGCGTGGCTGATTTGCTGCATATTCGCCACAATGAATATATTCGCTGTAAGTTGGCGGCTCGGAGAGAATAGACCCTTCAAATCCGTTTAGCATGACCCCTAGAAAAATACCGTCACGTTGAGTGTAGCGGTACAGCTTAAGATCCTTCACTCTGCTCAGGATGACAACAGGGTTGCGGAAAAAGCCAAGCAAAATACCACTAAATCGGCGTTAACCCGGAATCCACATCCGCATTCTGGCCACGATGGCGCAGATAATGATCCATCAAGGTAATCGCCAGCATGGCCTCCGCAATCGGCACCGCACGGATGCCCACGCACGGATCATGGCGCCCAGTGGTAATCACCTCAGCAGATTCACCAGCAGTATTAATCGACTGCCCTGGAATACGGATACTGGAGGTCGGCTTAAGGGCCAGATGAGCGACAATATCCTGGCCTGAAGAAATACCCCCCAGCACACCGCCAGAGTTATTCGACAGGAAGCCCTCAGGAGAAAGCTCATCACGATGTTCTGTGCCTTTCTGGGCGACCACGTCAAAACCGGCTCCCAGCTCCACACCTTTGACCGCATTGATACCCATCAGCCCATGGGCCAGTTCGGCGTCCAATCGGTCAAAAATGGGCTCACCCAAACCTACGGGCATATTTTTCGCCACCACCGTCACCTTGGCACCTATAGAATCACCCTCCTTGCTCAGGGCCTGCATATAGGTTTCCAGCTCTGCAACCTTACCGGCATCGGGGAAAAAGAAGGGATTATTTTCAATCTCAGCCTGATCAAAGCTCTCTGCAACCACAGGGCCAAGCTGAGAAACATAACCAAAAATTTCGATGCCCAGGCGCTCTTTTAAATACTTTTTGGCAATACCACCAGCAGCCACACGCATGGCCGTCTCCCGGGCAGAACTGCGTCCGCCACCGCGATAATCCCGCTCACCATACTTCTGGTGATAGGTGTAATCCGCATGAGAGGGTCTGAATAAGTCTTTGATTTTGCTATAATCTTTGGATTTTTGATCCTTATTCTCAATCATCATTCCAATAGAGGCACCAGTGGTTCTACCCTCGAATACACCAGACAGAATTTTTACTTCATCGTCCTCTTTGCGCTGGGTTGTATAACGTGACTGACCGGGTTTACGGCGATCCAGATCCGGCTGCAAATCAGAGGCACTGATCTCTAGCCCGGGGGGACAACCGTCAACAATACAGCCAATCGCCAAACCATGGCTTTCGCCAAAGCTCGTGACAGTAAATAGTTTTCCAATGGAATTTCCGGACATAGTTTTCTCAAGCCAATCAATAGAAGTTTTTGTTGGCGGCAATTATACGCAAGTCAGGCAAAAGATTCTTTATGTTCGAGCAACTGATCTCTGGTCAACACAAATACGCCGCCATCACCCTCAGCAAACTCTATCCAGACAAATGGTACCAGGGCAAAGGCCTGCTCCAGAGCCACCCAGGAATTACCTACCTCAACCACCAGCACACCCTGTGGCGTCAGATATTGTTCTGCCTCTCGCAGCAGACGGCGAGTAAAATCCAAACCATCATGGCCAGAGGCCAGAGCCAACTCTGGCTCATGCTGATATTCATCGGGCATCTCAGCCAGATCTCGAGCATCGACATAGGGTGGATTGCTGATTATCAAATCAAAACGCCGGCGGCCCAAATTATCAAACAAATCAGACTCAACTGCTGTCACCCTGCTGGCCACATTGTGCTCAAGGATATTGGCTTGGGTAACCGCCAGAGCATCGGCGCTAATATCACTCAGTACCACCTCGGCCTGCTCAAAAGCATAGGCACAGGCGATGCCTATGCAGCCACTGCCAGTACAGAGATCCAGGACAAAATCCGGTGCACTTTCACACCAGGGCTGGAAACCATTGTAAATCAGCTCCGCCAGTGGTGATCGAGGGATGATAACCCGCTCGTCAACATGGAACGGTAAGCCACAAAACCAGGCTGTACCGGTCAGATAAGGGGCGGGAATGCGCTCAGTCACCCGGCGCTGATACAGTTCCAGAATAGCCCTGTGCTGCTCAGCTGTGAGTACCTGATCGAGCAATGAGCGATCTGCATCCGGCGGCAAATTCATTACAAAAGACAACAAATAGACCGCCTCATCCCAGGCACTGGTAGTACCGTGACCAAAGTAAATCTGGGCAGTTTCAAACTGTTGCTCACCCAGCTCCAGCATGGCTGCAACCGTAACTGGCGGTGAATTGTCCGGGGTTGGGTTTATTTCTGTCATTGTGCCTCCGCAAGGACGTTATTTTACCTGTGAAACTGGCAATGGTCTGTAGTTTATTGGAGAATGACGAGCTACAAAAAATATAACGTGGAAACAGGGACTATCATGAGAGACCAATACCAAAAGATTATCGAGAGCACTGGTGAAGATGTGACGCGCGCCGGTTTGCTCGATACTCCAGATCGTGCAGCCAAGGCCTTTGCCTATCTGACAAGCGGTTACGAAATGGATTTAAAGCAGGTTATCAATGATGCTTTGTTCCCGTCGGATTCTGAGGAAATGGTTATCGTAAAAGATATCGAACTGTTTTCTCTCTGTGAGCACCATCTGCTACCCTTTATCGGCAAATGCCATGTGGCCTATATTCCCAATGGCAAAGTCCTGGGCCTGTCAAAGGTCGCTCGCGTGGTAGATATGTTTGCCCGCCGCTTGCAGATTCAGGAAGCATTGGCGCAACAGGTCGCCTCAACCATTCAAGAAGTCACAGATGCCCGTGGCGTGGGCGTGATTGTTGAAGCAAAACATATGTGCATGATGATGCGCGGTGTAGAAAAGCAGAACTCATCAATGAAAACGTCGGCCATGCTCGGTTCTTTCCGCACAGATCAAGCAACCCGGACTGAGTTCCTGACCCTGCTGAGCGATCACTAGCCCCACATTGATAGTAAATTATTAAAAAGCCCGAGACTGGCAACAGTATCGGGCTTTTTATTGCCTGGCGTTTACCAGCGCTGGCCCGTCCCACCGCAGACAGCGCAGCTAACCAACCCCTGAATACAGAGGCTGCACTGGGTCTTCTTGTGGCCATTGCAGATAGAACAGACCTGCTCGTGATCATTGCCAAAGCAGCCAATACAGATAACATTGCCACTGCCGTAGCATTGAGAACATCGGTGGATTTTACTACCACAACACACAGAACAGGGTTGCGGTTCTAACGCAGCTTCAGGTGAAAACTCCATTTCTCTACAGACTCCTTGTCAATTCTGGAAATCAGATTCCAGCAGGCAACTCCCTGCCCCTTTAACGACTATCGTTTAACCCTAAGCGATAATCCTCAGCGCCAGATAAGGCACAATATTAAACACCAGCAGCAGCAGCTTATAGCGGCCCAAATAATCAAAATACATTTTCGGAACTGCCTGCGGGTCAAGGTCAAATATTGAACTGTGAATCTTAACGGCGAAATCCCGACGCCAGACCACAAACAAGGTGCTGATCAATAAAATGCCTATATTAATTAAACTGCTCCAACCCAGAAATGCCGTCAACTGCTCAACAGTTATTGCCATCATGACTCTCCTCCAATATTTCAGATTAACAGTGCAGAAATAATAATACAGACTCAGCCCAATAACTTAAAAGTAGAGCTTAGCTTGAGCCTGGTCAAGATAACGGGCAGATATCAAAGTAAAAAGCTTTGCACCTTGGCCGCGACCAACTCAGCTTGATCTTCCAAATGCAGATGGTGGGAGCCCGGCATAGTCTCAAACTGCAGTTGGGGTACCGATTTGAACAGTTTCAATTGATCTGCCTCAGGCGTAAAGCCGCTGCTCTCAGCCTGAATAAACATAATTCTGGCAGTTATTGCATCTAGAAAGCTCTGGATATGATCTCGAGTAAATTTAATCATCGAGGCCGCTTTCAAACGCTGATCATTGCGCCAGTAAAAACCACCCTCCTCCAGTTCCGCTACGCCGCGCTCCGCCAGTATGGCAGCTGCTTCGTATTGCAGAGGCACAAAGCCTTTAACGCGAGCCTGTACCGCCCGCTCATAATCACCAAATACTGTGGGCGAGGACGCTCCAAAGCGTTTGGCCTCACGAATAGCTCGAGCGATCTGTTCCGGGGATTTATCCGCCGGAGTAGGCAGAGGCACATAGCCATCAATCAGGGCCGCATGACTGATACGCTCTGGAAATGTCCCGGCAATCAAACTGGAGATAATGGCGCCCCTGGAATGACCAATCAGGGCAAAGGTATCCCAGCCCATCTGATCTGCCACAGCCATAACATCGCCAATATCGTGCCAGATATCGTAGCCGGAATCCCTTGAGCGAAAACCGCTGCGGCCATGGCCAGCCAGATCAAGGGCAATAATATGTAGGTGCTCCATACCCGGCAGCATGCGATCAAAGCTATTGGCATTATCCAGCCAGCCGTGCAGAGCAATCACTGGCTGATAGCCGGAGCGGCCCCATTCTTTTGCAGCCAGCTGTATACCGTTATTTTCAAAGGTGCGTTCGCGGATAAATTCAATCGACATGATGATTCCAGTTTAATGTAGCTAAACCCTGTGCAGGGTAGTCCATAGAGAGGGAGGCAAGATTCCCGGTGCCCATACCTGCACCTCTGTCTCCGGTTAAATAATCGATCAACAACCCTACCAATGGCAAATGACTTACCAGCAGCACATGTTGAGCTTGGGTTTGTTGCAAAAATCCCTCTATGGCCCGCAGATTACCCTGGGGCGTTAGATCATCTAACCAATCGATTCTGTTATGTTTTATTGTTCTGATAAAAATTTCTGCGGTCTGAGCCGCCCTAGTGTAGGGGCTACTGACCACCAACTCTATCGCAGCAGCTTCATGCTGATGCTTCATGGCCTGGCGCTGGACCTGATCGCGGCCATAGGCCGACAGCTGTCGATAGCGGTCCGGCGATCCAGCCTCTGCATCGCCATGGCGCAGTATCAACAGCTCCAAGTTAACTACTTATCTTTTTCAGGCTCGCTGTCGCCATCGGTAAATGAAGGCACATCGCCGTCATCAATATCATCGGCTTCATCTACCTCGACAAACTCGGCATCTTCAACCTGCTCCGGCGAACGCACTTCATAGCCCTCAGAGGGGTCTACAACAGGCCATTCATTAAAGGGAAAAGGCTTATCATTAGCATTGAAGGTTAAAAACATCAGCGTCTGATACACCCACTTGCCCAGCCCCTGGCCAAGATTGCGCAGATTCTCGTTGTCATTGCCCGTCAGCAACACCAGCGCAAACTGCACAATAACCACCAGACTGATCACCAGTCGGGCAGCCATTAACAGCACGGTAAACAGCACCATATAGGCAAAACGAATCCAGGTATTAATATTTGTCAGAGGGAGTTTATTGTCAGTCATTTGTCTTCACCATAAATTCAACATCAGTATTTTGTTCCGCGAGCATCATGGTTTTCAATGATTCCATAATCGGTCGTTGCTCAAATAATGTGGCATACAAAGCGGAGGCCAGGGGCATATAAATACCCAAAGCATCGGCTTTCTCTTTTACTAGTTTAGTCGTATTTACGCCTTCAGCAACCTGGCCGACCTCGGCGATTGCCTGATCCAGTGTTTTGCCCTGCCCCAGAGCCACACCAATACGGAAGTTTCGGCTCAGGGGCGAGGTGCAGGTCACATAGAGGTCACCGACACCGCTGAGACCTAAAAATGTCAATGGATTGGCCCCCAACTTGACCGCAAAACGACTCATCTCAGCTAGGCTTCGAGTCAGCACCACAGACTTGGTATTTTGTCCCGCATGCATAGCCTCGGCAATACCGGACACAATGGCATAAATATTTTTTAGCGCCCCAGCCAATTCAACGCCGTAACGATCATGATTGGCATAGACGCGAAAATACTTCGAGCTCAGCAACGCCTGAACCTGAGCGCACAAACTATCGCTATCACTGGCCACCACCGTCGCGGTAATCTCAAATGCCGCAATCTCCTTAGCCAGATTTGGACCGCTGATCACGCCCACCTCACACTGGGGTATTTCCTGCTCCAGAATCTGGCTGGGCAGCATAAAACTGTCTGACTCAATACCTTTGGCGGTACTGATCAAAATAGTGCCGGGTTTTAAAAAGGGGCAAGCCTGCCGGGCAAGCTGACGAATAGAGCTGCTGGGCACGGCAAAAAATACCGTATCCGCATCTGCTACCGCCTGCTCCAAATCTGTTCCCAGCTGCAGCGACTTATGCAGCCTGTAACCGGGCAAATAGGCGGCATTTTCACCAGTATCCCTGATCTGCTGAACACGCTTTTCACTGCGCAGCCAAAAACTGGTCTGGTAATTATTACTGGCAATCATATGGGCAATAGCGGTACCAAAACTACCGCCACCCAACACAGCTACTTTATGATTTTTAATCTGACTCAAGATTGCTCCTACAAGGTCACCCGCAGGCCACATTATAAGCCCAGAAATCAAAAAAGCGCCCCCGAAAGAGCGCTTTTTAACCTACTTGGGCCGGTTTTAGCCAAACATTATATGATTTAGCTCCTGGACAAATTCAGCAGGGTTCTCCAATGGTCTGCCTGCAGACAGTGCAGCCTGATCAAACAGGATTCTGGCCAGGCGCGCCGACGCATCAGTATCAGTTTCAGTCTCCAGTTTGCCCACCAGAGGATGCTGCATATTAATCTCAAGAATCGGCTTGGACTCTGGAACAGCCTGACCGGCGGCCTGCATAATTTTGCGCATCTGCTCACCCATATCATTGTCACCCACCACCAGGCAGGCCGGTGAACTGGTCAGACGGCTGGTGCTGCGCACCTCTTCCACCTTCTCTTCCAGCAGTGATTTAATGCGGGTTAGTAGCTCCCCATGCTCGCCATCATCAGCTTTATCGTCAGCCTCTGCATTGCTCTCTGACTTTGGGTCTTCGCCAGTAATTTTGCTTAGATCCAGCTCGCCGCGGGCAACATCCTGGAATGACTTGCCATCAAATTCAGTCAGATAACCCATCATCCATTCATCGATACGATCGGACATCAGCAGCACTTCGATACCATGCTTGCGGAACACTTCTAGATAGGGGCTGTTGGCAATAACCGAATAGCTGTCGCCGGTGACATAGTAGATTTTGTCCTGCCCTTCTTTCATGCGCTCAATATAATCAGCCAGGCTCACTGTTGGCTCAGCACCTTCGCTGCTAGAGCTGGCAAAGCGGAACAGTTTGGCAATCTTCTCGCGGTTGCCGTTATCTTCACTGGGGCCCTCTTTGAGCACAGCTCCAAACTGGGTCCAGAATGTGGCGTACTTTTCTGGTTCATTTTTGGCCAGCTTGGCCAGCATATCCAGTACTCGTTTGGTCAGGGCGGCACGAATGCTGTCAACCATTGGGGTGCTTTGCAGAATCTCCCGCGACACATTGAGAGGCAGATCGGCACTGTCCAGCACACCTTTTACAAATCGCAGGTACATGGGCATAAACTGTTCCGCGTCATCCATAATAAAGGTGCGCTTGATATACAGTTTGATACCGCGGGCCGCTTCGCGCTGGTACAGATCCATAGGCGCCATGCCTGGGATATACAGCAAACTGGTGTAATCCTGCTTACCTTCCACGCGATTGTGGCTCCAGGCCAGTGGCTCGGCAAAGTCATGGGACACATGGCGATAAAACTCTTTGTAGTCCTCATCGCTGACATCATTTCGCGATTTGGTCCACAGGGCCTGAGCATCATTCACCGCATCCCATTCGGGGACAATCTCGGCATCTTCAATATCATCTGCCTTGTCTTCAACCCCTGGCATTGGTGGTGTCGCTGGCTTAAGCATTTGCACCGGAATAGCAATATGGTCAGAGTATTTCTTGACAATACTGCGCAGTCGCCAGTCATTGGCAAATTCCTGCTCTTCGGATTTCAGGTGCAGCGTAATAGAAGTACCACGCTGGGGACGGTCAATCTGCTCAATCTGGTAGTCCGCTTCACCCTCACAGCTCCAGCGCACGCCTTCGTCAATGCCAGCCGCGGCACGGCGGGTCTCGACCACTACGCGATCAGCAACAATAAACGAAGAATAAAAGCCCACACCAAACTGACCAATCAACTGTGAATCCTGCTTCTGATCGCCGGTCAGGTTTTTCAGAAACTCAGCAGTGCCAGACTTGGCAATAGTACCCAGATTGGTAATCACCTCCTCTCTCGACATACCTATACCATTGTCGGAAATTTCAATGGTCTTGGCCTCTTCATCCACAGCAATACGAATACGCAAGTCGCCATCATCTTCATACAGCGCGGAGTTTTCAAGCGCTTCAAAACGCAATTTGTCAGTGGCATCGGAGGCGTTAGAAATTAATTCTCGCAGGAAAATCTCCTTGTTGGAGTACAGGGAGTGAATCATTAAATGAAGAAGTTGCTTGGCCTCGGTTTGAAAACCCAGGGTTTCGGCACCTGATTTAGCTTTGGCTGTCATTTCCGTTATATCTCCTAATTAAAAAACTGTTACTTTTTGTTGTTTTAAGAGATGGGGGCGAGCGCGATGATTTCAAGCACCGGCGGGAGAAATTTTACTCAGGAAATCAGAAAGTGGCAGCGGGCAGTCGCTATGGGTGTCTGGATATCGTCCTGCCAGGCAGTGGCCGTAACATTGACCAGTTTGTTACCCTGACGCAGCACGGTGCAATTGGCATAGATCGTTTTATAGCGGCCCGGGCGCAGATAATCCAGGGAGAAATCCACCACCTTGGGCACCAGATTTACATCCAGTGTATAGAGAATTTCTATGGCTGCACTGAGCTCGAGAAAACCGCCAATCACACCACCATGAATAGCGGGCAGACTGGGGTTGCCTATATTGGATGGACGTCGATCTAACCAGTACAGCACCCCATCCTGCTCTAACCTGGCCTGAGCGCCGATAAAGCTGCTGTAGGGAATCAAATCCAGAACAGACTGGGGGTTGCCTGCAGCTCTGGCACTAGTCAAACCGGTCAGCAATTCCTTAAGTTGGATACTCATTTATCCGCCTCTCGCTCATAGGCCTTGTCCCCATGGATCAGACGCTTAAAGCGACGACGAATCACATTGCCCAGAGAAATACTCGGGGTATCCACTCTCATAAAGGTGGCTACACAATGGGCAATTGGGTTTTCCGGATCATCCTGCCAGGCCGAGCCGCGGCAGAAAATCACATTGGAAGTATCTCTATAGACCTTGGCTGACACATAGATAGGCTGGCCGGGTTCCGCCGGATGCATATAGTCCAGACGCAGATCCATAGTGGGAGTCACCGAGGGTCGCTTGAGCACAGAGATAGCGGCACAGCCACAGCAGGTATCCAGCAGGCTGACAATCACCCCGCCATGGACAACACCAGTAACAGGGTTACCCACCACCTCTTCCTTGTAGGGGAAGCTCATCTCCACTTCCCCGCGCCCTACTCTGGTCAATTCAAAACCCAATGCAGCGCCATGGCCGGTGCGCTCCATCGCCAGCTTTAGCATAGGTTTAAAAATGGCCAGTTTTAAATTCATCAGGCTAGACTGTCTTCCGCAACAAAGTATTTAGGATCTTCGATCACATTGACCTCGACCAAATTGCCGGCTTTCTTTAACAGCTTGCGGCACTCTTCACTCAGATGTACCAAGTGTAATGTTTTTCCCGCATTTTCATAGCGCTCAGCCAAAGTATCAATGGCTTCCAACCCGGAGTGATCCGCCACCCTGGAGCGAGCAAAATCAATTACCACGTCATCATTGTCTGCCTTGGGGTCAAAGCGCTCCAAAAAGGAGGTGACAGAGCCAAAGAACAATGGCCCAGTCACTGCATAAACAGTAGAGCCTTTGTGATCTTCGCGGGCATCAATGCGAATATGCTTGGCATGCTCCCAGGCAAATACCAGCGCCGAAATAATGACACCCACTACCACGGCAACTGCCAAATCTGTGGCTACAGTCACCCCGGACACAGTCACCAGAATCAGTGCATCGCTGCGGGGCACCTTGCCAACAATACGAAAGCTCGACCATTCAAAGGTGCCGATCACCACAATAAACATCACACCAATCAATGCAGCCAGGGGAATCTGCTCAATCAATGGCGAGGCCACCAGAATAAACAGCAACAAAAACACTGCCGCACTGATGCCAGACATGCGGCCGCGACCACCGGAATTTACATTGATCATGCTCTGACCAATCATGGCACAACCCCCCATGCCGCCAAAGAAACCAGTGACGGTATTGGCCACACCCTGGCCTATACATTCACGATTGCCGCGGCCGCGAGTTTCGGTAATCTCATCAATCAGGCGCAATGTCAGCAGGGATTCAATCAAGCCGATAGCCGCCAAAATAATCGCGTAGGGTAAGATAATCCACAGAGTCTCAAGGCTAAATGGCACCTGGGGAATATGGAAACTGGGCAAGCCACCACTGATACTGGCCACATCTCCCACCACTCTGGTGTTGATATCCAGCCCTAGTACCAGGCCAGTCACAACACCAATAGCCACCAGGGACGAAGGTAGCGCAGTGGTAAAGCGCGGCAGTGAATGAATTATAATCATGGTCACCAGCACTAGACTCAGCAGCATATACAGCTCCTCACCCTGCAACCAGGCCACATCAACAATGCTGCCCTGCATAAAGGTGCCATCCAGCCAGCCGGGCTGACCGGCCTCGCCAAACTGCCCAAGCTGAGCCAGAAAGATCACAATGGCCAGGCCATTTACAAACCCCAGCATCACCGGGTAAGGCACCATGCGGATAAACTTACCCAGTTTTAGCACCCCGGCAGTAATCTGCAGAATGCCCATCAGCACCACAGTAATAAACAAATACTCAACGCCATGGTCAGCTACCAGTGACACCATCACCACAGCCAGAGCGCCAGTGGCACCACTGATCATACCCGGGCGGCCACCGATACAGGCGGTAATCAGACCCACCATAAAGGCGGCATATAGGCCAACCAGCGGATCAACCCCAGCCACAAAGGCAAAGGCGACAGCCTCTGGCACCAGGGCCAGAGCAACAGTAAGACCCGAAAGTACATCGTTCTTGAGTGTTGCAACTTTATTAAAATGAAACTCAAACATTGAAAGGGGTTCCTTTGATCAATACAGATCATCTGAGATAGAAGTAAGGTTATCGGCAGGCCTTGTGACAGACCTATACAAGCGGCAAGTTACTTGCGACCTGAACTGCGATTGGAATTGCCGCCCGAGGGGCGATTGCGACCGCTGGAACTTCTATTGCCACCGCTGCCATAGGGGGAGTTGCCAGCAGGCTTTTTCGCTGCAACATTGCCCCGTGAGTCTGAACGACCCGCTTCGCCGCTGCGAGAATCTGACTTCCCAGATGCACCTTCAGAGCGCTGTCCCGGCTTGCTGGTCTGATTGCGACCACCAGATTTGAGCTTACTGCCAGGCTTGGGGCCATGACCATAGGCCGAGCGGTTCTTTGATCGACTCGACTTATTATTGTGGCGGCTGTTATCACCGGCACTGTTCTCCCTATTGAGAGCCTTGCGCGGTTTGTTGCGTCGCACAGGTTTATTTAATGTAGTTTCAGGCAGGTTTTGGTCGGGCTCAAAGCCATCAATTTCTCTGCGCTCAAGCAACTTTTGCGTCAGACGCTCAATATCGGAGAGCAGATCCACCTCGTCCGCACTCACCAGCGAAATAGCCTGACCCGTTGCTCCAGCGCGGCCGGTGCGGCCAATGCGATGGACATAGTCCTCAGATACATTGGGCAAATCAAAGTTGACCACCTGAGGCAGCTGCTCGATATCCAAACCACGGGCGGCGATATCAGTCGCTACCAGTATGCGGATTTCACTGGCTTTAAAATCAGCCAGCGCTCTGGTTCGAGCCCCCTGGCTTTTGTTGCCATGAATAGCGGCAGCGGTAATGCCAGCCGCATCTAACTGCTTGGTCAGCTTGTTGGCACCATGTTTGGTTTTGGTAAAGACCAACGCCTGATCCCAGCCGCCATCTTTAATCAGCTTGATCAGCAATGGTCCCTTTTGTTTCTTGTCTACCGGACAAATCCACTGCTCAACCGAGGGTGCCGCGGCATTGCGCGGGCTAACAGAAATTTCTATGGGGTTGCGCACCAAGCCTTTGGCCAGACCGCGGATATCATCGGAAAAAGTCGCCGAAAACATCAGGTTCTGGCGGCGTCGCGGCAGCAGCCCAATAATTCGCTTGATATCATGGATAAAACCCATATCCAGCATACGGTCGGCTTCGTCGAGCACCAGTACTTCCAGGTGTTCGAACTTGACTGCATTCTGGCTGTGCAGATCCATTAGGCGACCTGGCGTCGCGACCAGGATATCGACACCACGACGTAGCTTCATCATCTGCGGGTTAATCTTTACACCGCCAAATACCACCGTAGAACTCAAGTTCAGATGCTTGCCATACAGTGCTACTGACTCACCCACCTGAGCCGCGAGTTCCCGAGTAGGAGTCAGAATCAAAGTGCGCGCCTGATTGGGACCAGCGCGACGGCCCTTGGACAGACGCTCCAGAATTGGCAATGTAAAGCCAGCAGTTTTACCGGTACCTGTCTGAGCAGCAGCCATAACATCATGGCCGGCTAATACAGCAGGAACTGCCTTGGCTTGAATCGGTGAAGGCTCGCTATAGCCTTGCGCAGCAATAGCTTTAAGAATAGGAGCTGATAAGCCCAGTTCATCAAAGGTCATAAAATCGTCTTTTAATTGAGGTATGCCGACTTTGGACCTGAGTGGCAAAGATAAATTGAATTCGTGGGATGGTCCAGAATGGCGCGCAGCTTACAGAAAAGTACTACAGATTGCACCCTAAACCATTGAATTTACGTGATTTTAAGCTTCAGCAAGTACTTTGTAGGCGTTGATAACCGAATCTGGCGCCTGCACCAGTTCCACCAGCACGCCCTGAGAGCTCAGAGGGAACTCATCATTGCCTTTGGGATGCACAAAGCAGACATCGTAACCAGCGGCGCCACTGCGGATACCACCGGGGGTAAAACGCAGACCCTGCTCAGTCAGCCAGTCCACCGCTGCAGCCAGATTATCTACCCACAGGCCCACATGATTTAACGCAGGGATATCAACACGTGGTTTTTTATCTGCATCCAGAGGCTGCATCAGATCTACTTCCACCGCAAAGTCACCGGCACCCATCTCACAGATATCTTCATCCACATTCTCGCTTTCACTGACAAAGGTCTCTCGGTAACTGAGGCCCAGTAGGTCTACCCAAAAACTGCGCAGTTGCTGTTTATCTGTACCACCAACAGCAATCTGTTGAATACCTAAAATAGAAAAGGGACGATCAGTCATGGAGAATTCCTCAATAGGCCTGTCTGAACAAGTTAATAAACTGCTCCAGCATATCAGCAGGCAAATCATTAATACCAGCGGCAGCCTCGCGACCACCTCCGGTAGGAAACTGTCGGCACAGTGTTGCTGCACCTTGCTTATTATTTAAGGGCGCGCGCAGGCTAACCAAATAATTACCATTGGGTTTAGCGGTTATCACTGCATGGGCGCGATCCGGGTTTTGGTTGGTAAGGTCATTGCTGAACACACCACCTACCCGTCGAGCCCAAGGCATATCAGGTAATTCAAAAACGGCAATGGCATCAGTGACCGTCAATGGCGGCACCGACTGGGCCAGACTGAGATCCGCATGGTAGCCAGTCTCCAGGCGCTCAAAGGCATGGGCCCCTGCACTGATAAAATCCAATGGGTTGGCATACTCAGACGCTAGCTGGTAGAGCTCCGCGGGATGGAAATATAGCTCTGTAATATCGGAGCCGTAGCCATTGTAATTAATATAGATACCCAGACGCTCAAGAAGACCTAACTGCTCGTCATTGAGCTGAGTATTCTTGGCCATGCCCAGAGCAGTCTTTTTCAGGTTGTCACCAAAGGTACCCACAATGCCCCAGTTGACATGGGCACCGCGTAAATAATGATTGATCAGCAAGCTGGTGCAGACATCGGGCGCCTCATTAATCATTGACCTCAGCGACGCAAAGGCAGGCACCTCACCGGCAAAATGGTGGTCTACATAAAAAACCTCGGCACCGGCATTTAAAGCGCGATGTAGATCATCACGATTTTTATCCATGGAAATATCGAGGACAGTAAGGCGGTCTCCTGCCTGAGCATCAACCTGTTTCAACAGGTTAATATCCCGTTTTACCCCAGTGACCAACTGCGCTTTTCTGGGCTCAGCCAGACGCAGCTGCACAAGAGCGCAGATACCGTCAGCGTCGCCATTAAAAATATCGTAGTTGGTCACGGTGCCTCTAAATTCGTTATTCTGAGTATTACCACTATTGTCCTGCAGCCCAGGGTATCTATCGATCAAGCACTCTCAAGCTGGTAGTAATCCATCAATATCTGTGCCACCTCAGGACGGGAAAATTCCGGCGGCGGGGCAATACCATCACCCAGCATCTGTCGCACCTTAGTGCCAGAGAGCAAAATAAAATCGTCCTTGGTATGGTCGTCCGCCTCATTCATCATCACCACACGACCAAGTTTCTTGGAAAACGCAGTGTGGTCCGCATTAAAGATTTCAATCTCCAAAGCGCCAGCCGGAACTCTATCGGCAAAGATAGTCTGGGCATCAAAGGCTCCATAATAGTCACCCACACCAGCGTGATCTCGACCCACAATCAGATGGGTACAGCCCATATTCTGGCGAAACACCGCGTGCAGCACAGCCTCTCTGGGACCTGCATAGAGCATATCAAAGCCATAGCCGGTCACCATTACAGAGTTGGCCGGGAAATAGAGCTCAACCATTTTGCGAATGCAGTCATCTCGGACTGAGGCGGGAATATCCCCCTGCTTTAATTTGCCCAGCAGCATATGCACTACCACGCCATCTGCTTCCAAGCGCTCCATAGCCATATGACAAAGCTCTTCATGGGCACGATGCATTGGGTTGCGGGTCTGAAAGGCCACGACTTTATTCCAGCCGCGCTGGGCAATTTCATCGCGGATTTCGCCAGCTGTTCTAAAGGTATCCGGAAAGTCTGCCTGGAAATAACTAAGGCTCAGCACCTGAATACTGCCTGACACCAGATTTCGCCCAAGTCCTGTAAAGGTGGCCACACCAGGGTGTTCAGGATCAGTAGTGGCAAATATCTGTTGCGCCATCATCTCTATCTGGGCACCGCTGACCGTCTCAATAGCGCTGACATCCATAATTGCCATCACTGGATTACCCTCGGTGTTCGGGTCACGCAGAGCTATGCGGCTTGCGCCTGCAATTGCAGAGGCATCCTCTACCAGATTAAGCACAGGCACAGGCCAGAAAAGACCATCAACTGTATGCAGGTTTTCTGCCACAGCAAGTGCATCGGCGAGATTCATATAACCATCTAAGGGATTAAAGTAGCCCGCTCCAAGCATCACCGCATTGGCTGCGGCAGCGGAGTTAAGCTGCAATGAGGGCAGCGACTCTGCCTCAGTCTGCAGTGCTTGTAGCTGTTGTGGGTCAGTGACTAATAATGGATTGAGGGTATCCGAGCCATGGGGCTTGATCAAAAGTTGTTCTCCTGAAAAGTAGATGAAAAAAGTTTAATGTAAATTAGGACGCAGCGATCAAATCATGTGCCAGCAGATAGTCGACGATAGCCGCGACCTCTTGCTCAAGGCTCATCTTGTCAGTGCGCAAATGAATTTCCGCAGCCTGTGGAGGCTCATAGGGATCATCGATACCAGTAAAGTTCTTAATTTCTCCGGCACGGGCCTTTTTATAGAGCCCTTTGGGGTCCCGGGACTCCGCAGCCTGGAGAGAGCAGTCGACAAATATTTCAATAAAAGCACAGCCGGACTCCATATGCAGCTCACGGACACGATCCCGGTCGGCAGCATAGGGGCTAATAAAACTGGAGAGAGCAATCACACCCGAGTCCACAAACAGCTTGGCAATTTCGCCTATGCGCCGAATATTTTCAGTGCGATCATCGGCAGAGAAGCCAAGGTTTTTATTGATCCCCAGACGAACATTATCGCCATCTAAACGGTAGGTTAGCTTGCCTCGCTCATACAGCACCTTTTCCAGTGCAACAGCCACTGTACTTTTGCCGCTGCCGGACAATCCAGTGAACCACAATGTAGCCCCCTTTTGCCCGAGAAGTCTGGCGCGATCCTCGCGTGTAATATCACCGTCGTGCCAATGCACATTGGTGGCTTTTTGTTCCGTCATAGCTTGATTTCCAGATAGACACAGGAGCACTAATGATAGAGATTTTTTACTATTTTGTATATCTGGCGTCTGAGACAGGCTGTGCTCCGGCTATCTAGCACATGGGCGCCCGACCAATTCCCTACCCTGCCACTGTTGATGGCGTCACAGGGTTAATGATGGCCATACTGCTGCCATCCACTACTGAGCCTGCTACCCGTTAATAATGGCTAAAGCATTGGCAGCAATGGGCTGAACCATAGTCGCAATGCCGCCGGCAGCCTTGCTGGAGGCATTGCCATCCGCCGCTCGCTTGGCTACGCCCTGGGCAATAGCCGCTAAACGGAAAAAACTAAACGCCAGATAGAAATTCCAGTTATCCAGTTTGTCGATACCCATACGCTGGCAATAGCTGTCGATATAGTCCTGCTCACTGGGGATACCCAATGCCTGAGTATCTACACCAAGCAGCCCGGAGGAAGCACCGGGGCCATTGCCTGAAGGCAGGCGCATGCCCATGCACTGGTAGGCCAGATCTGCATAGGGATGGCCCAATGTGGACAGCTCCCAATCCAGTACTGCAATCACGCGCTCATTGTCTGCGCTAAACATCAGGTTATCCAGCCGGTAGTCGCCATGAACCAGGGACACCTTGCCATCGTCCTCAGGAATATTATTGCCCAGCCATTCAATCACCTGATTCATCTCCGGGATCGGCTTTAACTCGGATGCTTTGTACTGAGCAGACCAGCGATCGTACTGGCGCTGGAAATAATTGCCCGGACGACC
>Ga0115571_1001231_pt1 | contig 18266 bp, 12 predicted proteins | sample COGITO_mtgs_1205_FD_87293 | JGI IMG/M metagenome (GOLD analysis project Ga0115571, IMG submission 87293) | Pelagic marine microbial communities from North Sea - COGITO_mtgs_120531 | ecosystem: Environmental > Aquatic > Marine > Epipelagic | place: Germany:Helgoland, sampling site Kabeltonne...
CCACCCTCTCCGCCGCCTCCGACTCCACCACCGCCCTCACCGCCGCCCTCGCCACTGCCCTCGCCACCACCCTCGCTCCCACCTTCGCCAACCCCACCACCGCTCGCTCCAGAACCGCTCCCGCCACCTTCCCAACCACCCATCCCGCCGATCTACTGTTTGCGTGATCCGGTCCTCATCGTTCATGAATCAGGCGTGCCGATAATATTCAACGCCGACGCCTCGGCAACAACCACTGGATTTCAAAATGGCATGGATTACAAAGTATACATCAGCCTGCCTGAGTACCTAACAACATTCACTTCGTCTCCGGGATGTTCGGTTACGATCACAACTCTACCGACTGAAGGTTTTTTCGCTGGCGGTGTCAATCCGGCTGGATCCGTTTACACAGGTCTTCTAAATATGAGGGCCACTGGATGCGGAGAAGGATCTACAATAACGATTGGTACACTGGTTTCCGATTCAGTCACTAACGTGCAGTTCAGTTCTATTTGCTTCAAACCTCCGTCGCCTCCCCCTGATCCACCACCTCCAGTGCCTCCTCCACCTGTTCCGCCGCCTCCTTCGCCGCCACCCCCCGTTCCACCGTCGCCCTCGCCTCCACCACCGGTACCTCCCCCTCCTTCTCCGCCACCCGCACCTCCACCCCCATTGCCACCGCTGCTCATCCACCTCGACGTCACCACCGACGCCGCAGCTTCTCCCAACGCAGAGATAATCATCAGAAGAGACGTGCAAACCTCGATTGAGGTGGGAGGAGGGGTTGTCGAGGAGGGCGATTACATAGTGTGGGCTCCAAAATGGCTGGTCGACCAAGACGAATCTGCTGCCTGCAGCACCGTGTGGAGTGACAATGCGTATCCCACGCGCCGTGCGCTTTCGTCCAACACCGCAGTTGGACAGCCGTCGAACCCGAAGAATCGCACATCAACACGAACTCAAAAAAGAAGCCTGTTCCGGTCGTTGACGAAGTCACCACCTTCTCCTCCTCCAACCTCAACGATGGAAGGAATGAAGAAATTCATACAGCTCATGTCAACCCACAAAATCACTCCTCATGCGGGGCGGTCGCTCTACTCATTTTCTAATGCGGGGGCGGGAACGGATACACCTGCTGAGAACATGTGTCAACATGCTACTCTACACAATGGCTTGGTTTGTGAAGGAGAGCAGCAATCTAACAACGACTACAACCAATTGGGAGACACGGAATGGAACCCAAAGGCACAGTGCTGGTGTGAGACTGCCACAAACAACAACGATTGGGCAACAAGGTGCACTTGGAATGGGTGTTCCAGCTGTAACCCGTGTCGAACCTATGGTATCGCCGACGGTTTCAGTGGAACGCTTGCAGAACCCGATGGTGGCCTGGGCGAGTTGTTGACATGTACTCACGGCGTTAACATGGTTTGCTTGAACGACGAACAAAGCGATCCAGTATACGCCCATTATAGCTACGAGGCGTTTGATCTAGACGACAACCTTTGTGAAGATACTCGGGGGTCGCCTATGGTTTTTAACCACCTTGGCTTCGCAGGTGTACACGTACCGAGGGTACCGTTTGGCCGCGATTGCAACCAATGTGGCGGGCGCTGCTGCCACGAAACGCATGGTTGTTCAGTAGCCAACCAGTTTATCAATTGCGATTGCGACGGGAAGCTCGAGGGTGAAACTGTCGTTGTCTACCCAATGGTTACGTGTGCAAACGACCAATGGGATCGCACCAACGACGTTACGTCTCGTGAAGAGTGCGAACAGACGTCGGCAAAGGCTTCTGGTGGAACTTTTGGATACGACCTGGACCAACTTCGCTCCACAAATGCGTGGGACTCCGTGGATTCGATAATATACTACTACACCTTCAACAGCCTGGCCAGCGACACGTCGTCCTATGCAGACGGTGGACGTTGCTATGCTGATTTTGAGGCGCACACGACCCTGTGGACTGGCTCTTCTATCATTGCGTTCGACTGGAAGTATGTTTGTCGCTCCACAAGCAAAGCAAACCCGTCACCGCCCCCGAATCCGCCCACGCCGTCACCTCCGCCTCCGAATCCTCCTCCTCCACAGCCTTCGATTCTTCTGACCGCCTTTACAGACGGAGCCACGTGCACCACAGCTGATACGTTTCTTTACGTAACGTCATTCGTAAATGGCGACACGGTTCATGACACATACATGCCGCTCTACGGACACGTCCCGGATATAGACAATGTGCCATACGTATCCGGAACGTGGCCGCTTGTCAAATCCACCCAAGACAGCGTGTCCTTCGTTGGGCCAACGGCAGATGCGCCAGCTGACCTCCCTGCGTTTACTGCTACGATTACTGTGGAGCAACCCGAAGGATACCTCAAGATCAATGGAAAGTACACTTACACTTACACCGGCGACACCAGCGGGCAGCCGCCAACTGGTGTCTCTGCAACATGGCCAGTCATTCGCCACGATGGTAGCAGGAGCCCGTTCACATGCCCGTCTGCCCCTCCACCTCCAAGTCCACCGGTGTCTCCACCCGTGTTACCGCCGCCCACGCCGCCTCCAAGCAGTCCTCGGACCTGCCTCTTGCACAAAGACGACACTGAAGCTCATTCGGGGACTGCGTACTCGTTTGGGCATTTCGTAAGCATAGTAGATCTTAACGACCCTTCTCTCTTCGGCGAAATGCAAGAAAGGATCGACACATCCGCCTGGGGCTCAGTTGGTCTCTACAAATTCGCAAATGACCACGAAAACGCAGAGTACGCGTTTGAATTCAGACCCAATGCTGTGTTTCCGACTTCGTTTTCGATGTCACTTGAGAAAGCGTCCGGGAGTTCGAGCAGCTGCACGGTCACAGCGAACACTGGTGTCACCGTCACTCCAGATGCTTGGCAGCGCACGACATGGACAGGATACGCATCCGTTAAATTTACGGATTGTGTCGACGGAGACGCTTTCCATATTGGATCATACGAATCCAACGGAAACACAGTTCCTTTGATCGAAACGCGGAATATTTTCACGTACGATTCATCTTGCACGTACTCCACCCCTACAGTCGACACGCAGTATGATCACGGCGGACAAGTCACTACAGTGTCAGGGAGTCTGGTCGTGGACGTTGCCCTCATGGGTGGAGTAGACAACCCGTCGCTCCCTTACATGAATTCGGACACGCCCATCAACATTGGAACCACAGACCCCAGCACACACCCGTCTTCTGTCTGCACGGTAATGGGGACAGACACAACGCGCCATTCAGCTGGCGCCACGATGTTTGGAGACGATGACAGCGATGCTTTAGGAGATTTCGACACGTATGATGCAGCCGTAAACGGCGGGGATCCCTTACAATGCCAGGAAATTCGTCCTGGAGGATTTTGGTACGATTGGGGAAATATATTTCCAGGAAAGGTGGTTGGAAAAGATCTTACGGACTGTGGGGGGGCCTGCTGCCGCGCCGACATCACTGATCGATGCGAGAAAGACACATTTTTCGGGCCTCCCCAAGAGTTGATGGACTACCCTGGCTACGCCGAGGCCAATTGGACCGGCTCGCAGTCTCAGCGACAGAGTCAAATCGCACATTGCAAGGCGAGAGGTTACAGCGGCTGTTCTTGCCCGTGCTTTGGTATGGATGAAGGCGCTGTACCAGAAGAATCGAGCACATACTATTTGTGCTTTGCAGACAAGAGCCAGGCCGGCTTCTCTACCACACCGGCAAACACAGACTTTGAGCTGTACAAGCATGTCGTGATTCACGTACAGACCGCCCCACCGAGTCCTCCTCCCGATCCGTCTCCTCCCCCCCCACTTCCAAACCCTCCTCCGCCACCGCTTGCCGACGGATGTGTGTGTTTCAACGACTGTCTGGAATCTGGCGGAGACGAGCAAATGAACCACATCAGCAACGGTGTGTGCGAAGACGGCGGAGACGGTTCGAGCTACAATGTCTGCGACAATGGGCGCGACTGCACAGATTGTGGAAACCGAGACTGCTATGTGCCACCTTCCCCTCCTGTGTTACCACCGCCTCCCAGCCCTCCATCCCCGCCCGTCTTTCCTCCACCCTCTCCGTATGGCTGTTCCGAGTTCCAACGCCGGTACGATATTGAGGTCCAGGCCGGCCGAAACGAGCTCAGTGCGTCGGCTACAGACGACGAGATTTGGAATTATGCCTTCTCGAAACATTGTTGGCAGCACACAACGCAAGCAGAATGCGAAGATGCCATGCAACAAACTGGGTACAAGAGTACGTGGTGGACCGGCGCAACATACAACACCTACGGTGCCATCAGCCCGCCGTCGGACGGGACGTCTCAATGGGATAACGTCGGTCTCTTCTACACATGCATCTGGGACGACCCACAACATGCCGGAATCTGCGGGCCCGGGCAATCACTCGCCGGTGACAACCACGTAATCGTCGAAGCCGCAACGCCCGGCTTTCTGATGCCGCCCGGGTTGACAAACCAGATCACCCCTGCAGAGTTGAACACACGCTGCGGTGTGGGAGGCATCCATGGAACCGTGGACCTATCGATCCCTCCAACAACTACCTCGTCGGGAGAAGGGCTGCGAACGCTGCCTACAACCACATTATATTCATCGCCAGACCCACCACATCCACCTTCGCACCCACATCCACCTTCGCACCCACCCTACCCCCCGCATACACCATGTGAGTCCGGGGCTCCAGACACGGCTTCGCTCGTGGAAAGCTGCACTTCTGTTGGTGTATTGTCAACCTCGAGTTGCACAAATGCGTACAACGGAATCGTTGATGGGTACTCATCGTTCTCTCAACACGGCGGCGATGCGGGACGCAGCTTTGTGCTTAACGACGCACTCGCCTCTCGGTTGGTTCTAATACTCAAGGAAGTCCGCGACATATCGCACTTTACATTCTACCAGCGGCTTTACGATGGGTTCGACAATCAAGTCGGCAAAGTGAGCATCTGGCTCTACGGCGCCGACGGCCAATTGCGTTCCAAAGAGCAAAACATCCATCTGTCGCGCGCTGGCCCTCCGATGCAACAAGGAGACACCTTTGGCGCCAACGTCGAACTTTCACACACCATATTCGACGTAAAACGCATCGAAGTGTACATAGTTGAGACCGACGACAACGACGATTCCGGCTTTGCTGAAATCAGCATCATAAACAAGTGCGATTCGCCACCACCGCGAGCGCCATCGTCTCCGCCACCAGCCCCGTTGCCACCGCAATCGCCTCCGCCTACCCCAAGCTTCCACGCTTTCAACGGAGCAGTGGATGGCACACGAATTGCCTACGCATGGCCCGGGAAGCTGGGCGGCAGCGGCAGCGGCAGCGGCGGTAGCACGATCTCCACCATCACTGGCTTCACAGCAAACGAGTGCTCGCAGTTTTGCGGGTCGTTTCAGAAGAACTCACGTGTTCAATTCTACACGGCCTCTATTACGACACTCCCGCACACACTCTTCCAATGCACATGCTACAATGCGTCCTCATGGAACGTTGTTGACCCGAACCCAACGAGCGGATTCATACACGGCTCTTCGACCGGAGCTGCAAATCCCTTGCTGTCCTCTGTCGTTATGCCAGCCGACATCCGCGAATCTGGATACATCAAGCCCACGGAGGGAAGCATCGTACGCATTCCGGTTCCTCCAACGACGACCGCGTTTGACATTACAATCACGATTTTTACCGACTCGGTGCTGACGCCCGGGAACATTTTCAGAATTTCGCCGTGGCGTTTGAACGACTGTCGGCCGTGTCTGACGCTCGCGAACGACGGCACATTGCAAGCGAACTTGATGTTTTCTGAGAATGGCTGGTGGAAATTTGTAACCACCCAGCATGCTGTTCAGCCGCGCACTTTGTACACAATCCGCATTGTGCTGCACGACCGCAAGCTCTCTATCATGATCGACTTCGGATCACTGTCTAACACGGAGCCCATGGCAGAAGCCCACGCCGGCCTCTCGCTGGCAGGAGAATTCCCTTACAGCGAACGACAAGTGTTTTTCGCCTCTAAGAGCAACAACAACGGCCCGCCTACCGGGGTGCTAATAGACCTAGATTCCATAAGAATCCAGGGTGGTATACGTTCGCACCAGACGATGGACTTCCGCTTCGAAGCCAACGACCTGCTAAAAAACCAGATTCGCTACCACGTGGGGTTCGAGGCGCCTTCTTTTTCGCATGCGTCCGAACTTCCCTCCTACGCCGCCGCGTCGCCGTCCACCGCCGTTTCCGCGCCAGGGCATACAGGAGGAGGCGTTGTCTTCGACCGACACTCCGCACTCGTGCTACAGACAAGCGAGATTTACCTCACACAATGTTTTACTACTTGCGTTTGGATGAAGCGAACGTTGCCCATCGACACACTGTATACCACAATTCTGGGCTTTGGCGAGCAGCTAGTAGTGCATTACGAGGCATACTTCGACGACATCTCGCTCAAACTCGGCGAGGAGCAAACTTTGAGGGCGACGCCAGCGTCCTTGGCAGAACCAGGGAACTACTGGAGTCATATTTGTGCCAGTGTCGCGCCGGTCGGTGGGCATGCGGTCTTGTACGCCAACGGCACACGCGTCGGCTCTGTCCTACGAGAGCATCAAACTGCAGCGCCGAGTATGCCCTTCGCAGTTGGCGCGAGCATCGATCCTGTCGTGTTCGAGCAGACCGGAAACGACCGAGGGTTTGGCGGGGTGATTGACGAGGTCAAAGCGTGGGCACGGCAGCTCTCTGACGCTGAAATCCACGAAGTGTTTTTTGAGTGACTGATTTGTATTCATGATTGAAAGTGATTAAATTTACATAGTGGATATTAATTGACGAAAAACGACGACCAGGATTTGGTGGTACACGCCTCGTACACGAAAGGGTGGTTTGGTGTACGTGTACCGTACTGTACGAGGCGTGTACGAGGTGTGTACCAAAAATGACTCGGTCAATTCCCACCCGTAGGACCCTCTGATTGCACGGTTTCCGCCTTTGATGCCCAGCTTTCAGACACCTTGGTTCCGAGTAGGTTTGCGCGTTCGATCGCGTTTGACGTCGATCTCATCACCAAGAGGTGGCTGTGAGTGGAGAGTGGCGCATCGCTTTCCGAGCGCAGAATGTCTTCGATTGAGCCCAAATGCTGAGCCAGTTCGGCGACGATGCGCAAGAGGTCTCCTTTCAATTGGTCTGTCATCGTGCCTACGTCCCTCTTCCCCTTTTGCGACGCCAAGAAGGCCGTATGCGTTGGTGCGTCGGATCGACACCCCCCCTCTCCCCAGCCAAGCAAATAAAACACACACGTTACTCTTTCAAGTTTTACTTTGACGCTGACGCGCACAGAGAACAGGACACCATCTTAGCAGTGACCATGCTCCCAAAGTTGTGCTCGCATCTTTTCGTTGGCATGCACCATGGAGCGCTGGGTTTGCGCCTGTTTTTGGGCGCGTCCTCCATCAAGGGCTCAAGTTTGAGCTCTTTAAGCAATAATCCACGCGTTCCTCCTGACATTTTACGGTTGCTAAGCATGTAATTCAGGATCTCCTTGGGGGCCATCGCCATTAATCTCTCTGCCTTCGTGGTCGGTAATGCAAGATTCAAATTTAGCTGGGCCCGACCGCCGACACGGAGCGATAATGTAAATTCTGTGACATCGACGAGCACGTCTTTGGTCGCCTTCCAGTTTGATGGCACCGAGACCCTCGAACCTCCGCCGCTGTTTGGAAATGGAATGCTTCTGCGAGCAGCCCGACTGCCTGGCAGTTTCCCCCACTTTGTCTTGCTCCATTTCTGTTTTGAGATTCTTGTCGTGCGCACTTCAGCTGCTTTGATATTCTGTGAGACAATTCGTAGCTCCGCATCGCTACAAAACAGATTAGTTGAGCCCACGACAGAGCCGTCCCTGAAGGTTTTCTTCAACGAATGGGTCCCGGGGGTGTGTTCTCTGCACGTCATAATCGTGACTCTCTTCCCCTCCGTCAGCGAAGCGACTTCACGCCGGTCCGTTGCAGATCCGCAGCAAAAGTGACAGCGTCCAAAGCTCCAGCACAGCCGCTCGATTCTGTTGGAAAACAGCGGGGGAAGATCGCGCCATGGAGCGCAGTCGCCCATAGACGGTGGTTTTAAATCGGAAACGATTTTCCAAAGCATCGATCGAGTGGAAGAATTCATACTCGAAAACAGAAACGCAAGTTCGATGCTCTTGGTTGCGAGCGCGTGCAAAAGCACAATCTCGGCAATTTCGTGCAGTGTTGATTCTAGATTTGAGAATTGAAGCGCTCCGAGTGCGTAAAGAAGAGACCGCCGCTTGTCCATACAGGCGGCACGGCGGAGCATTTGGGAAATCCCTCTCTCTCTTTATTCTTGCCTCGTGCCACCCACGCGGTTTCCCCGCTAAGTTAATGGCTATTGCGAGGAAAGTGTGGCATGTAAAGCAATGGATCCTGGATCCAGTGGTGACGAGGAGGACTCTGACGACGTTCCGCTGTCGGTGGCCGCGGCGGCGCTGGTGTCGTCTTCGAGGGGAATTCCTGTGCTAAGCGGCCACTCGAAGCCCAAGCCCGCGGCGCCGGCAGCAGCCCCCAAGCCTGCGAACCCAACGAAGTTGACAAAGCCCCCAGCGGTAGCTTTGAGTGGCTCCAAGCGGCCGCTGCCACCAGCAGCACCGAAGCAAAACAACAAGCCAGCAAAGAGGCCTGCCGGCGCGAGCTCGACAAAAAAGGCAATGCCTCCTCCAAAGCCAAGGTCGAAGTCGAAAGACTCCGAGTCTTCGAGCGAAGACGACGACGATTCCGACGCTTCAATATCCGACGATGGCAGCGACAGCGACCCTTCCTCGGAGGCAGACGACGCGTCCGACGACGAAGGTGGTCGTCACCAGCCCATCGTTGCGGTCGGAATTCCTGTGTCTTCGCGTGCAAGACTCGCCCTCGAGCGGCTGCGTGACGTGACAACGCGCCTTGACGCGAACTCGGCACCACTTGGGACACGCAGCAAGCTTAGTGGCGCGCTGGACGCGTTAGGTGCATGCCAGTCGATCAAGCGCGTTTGCGAGGGAGGAGTGACGTCGCTCGACGAGTCCAACGCCAACGACCTAATCGAAGGACTTTCAACTGCTGTGGCGAACCTGGCGGGTGTCGTCTCAAGTTCGCAAAGCGTAGACCTCGAGATCGACGCGTTCAGACGCGTCTCGCACCAAATCCACGGCGTCTGGGACACAACGTTGCCTCAGATCGAGGCCATGGAGGCGATGGCTAGAGAGTTGCAGGGGAGCTCCGCGCGTGCCGCGAGGGTGGCTGCCGAGCTTCTGGGAAGTCACATGGCTCTTGCTGGCTCGGTCGCGTCGTCGTTGGAAGGGCTCTTGGATCGGTAGACATGCGCGCTATCTACATACGGAGTTGTTTTAGGCGTGAGTTGGAAAAATGGGCGCTGGTAGCGTGGCCGGTGGGGCCGGCGGGGTCTTTTTAACTACATTGCTCGGAACAACATTTCTGGGTGACCAGCCAACGGACGTTCAAGATCTAAACCTTCCACTCAGGCCCGTGAACGTGGACCAGTCTTTGTTGTCCGAATGGCTTTCAGAGAGCTACGATAGCTACAGTGACGAGCCTCTGAGCGGGGAGTGTCAGTATTTCAACTTTTCTCGTTCGTACACGAGCGACTTCTGCGACGCGTTTACACTTTCGCGCATGCAGCCCGGAACTATCCACCAGGCGCGGATGCGCGCTCTGAAATGCGCCACAAAGGGCGAAACGGAGTGCATCCTGAGTCACGAAGTTGGACTCGCGATCCCCGTCGCATTTTTGGCACGACAGGATGAAAGGGATGGAATCAAGGTGATTATTGCACCACGAAACATTACGATGCGCAAAGAAGACCCTGCACCAAAGCGGAAACACATACGCATTCACGATCCTACAGACACGTTTACCTCAAAGCGTGTCCTTTTCTACGACACTGTTCGCGTGGAGTTTCTCAGCGCGTCTCGGACGATCGAGAACGAGCTGTTCACCGATTCGGAAGCGTTCTGTCTCGAGCTGCTGCGCGCTTCTTACGACAGTGAATGTTGGAGAAAGCTCGACGGTCAGTAACCGTAGTAATCGTGGTAGACGTAGCCGGTTGGTTGGGGATCGCGTATGTGAAGCTCTGCGCGCCTATAGTTGACCCTCGGCTTCATGCGGTCCATGTTGGACTTGACGCGTGCAAAAAAGAGGTCTAATTGCTCGATGTCACCGTCTGTGAGCGGCACCTGTGCTTTGTTCGAGTCGAGTACTGATGATTGGACTCCCTCTAGTAGGTATAGGGTGTCCTCCAACAAACCCCGCAGCTCCTCCTTGACTGGCTCCATGCAAACCTGTACTTTTGGAACCGTCCTTGGCCGCTTGTACATTACCTCATTGTCGCTTGCGTCTTTAGGGGTAGTAGCATCGCGCGCGGTTTTCCTCGACATTTTTGTGAGTGGTGTGTGTGTATTCTGTGTTGGTGTTCGGTGCTTACAAGCCACACACATGGAGAGAGGAAGAACAGAAAGCGCAGCGACACCCCCCCCCACAACATCAACCAAAGAGCGTTTTTCCGGTCAGCTCGAGATACAGCTTTTTCAGCATGTCGTAGTCGTCCGAAGTAACTACCATCTGACTCTTAGTCGGGTCCGATTTGGCATCATCGGTGTCCATTTTGTCTCCACCCGCGTCCGACTGCACGACCAGGAAATTTCTGATCAAAAAGGCAGTGTCTTCGGGCGCCTTGCTCATTGCCAAGTACAACACCTTGAAGGTAGAATCTAAAAACGACACTTTGTCCGTTCTCTGAGCAGCAAACAAGACGGAAAGCTCCTGTGCCGTGAAGATTTTCTTTTTGAACGCAAGCTCGTTGAACTCGCTGTTGTAAATGCGACGTCCACTGCGCAGTGTCATCGAAATCAACTCGATCAAGTCTGCTCTCTCGATGAACCCCCCGCGGTGCGCCTCGATTGCATATAAGTAGTCACGGTATTGCACTGGATCGCTGTAGGCAACTGTCAGCACATTGGTTTCCTTTAGAACCGCCTGCACAACATCTTTTTCAATCCATGCGTCTTCCTCTGAAGTGGCTGCAATGAACATCGGAAGGATGGTGTCTTCGATCGGAAAAGATCGCGTGATACTGAGCAGGATATTCTTCAAGTCGAGAGGGCGTCGCTCAACAGCGCTTAGAAACACATCGGAGCTTATGCCTTCGTCGTTTAAGATATGCATCCGAACCTCTTTAATTTTTAGTTCGATGCCTTTGTATAGCACCCCGAGGTACTGTTCGAGATTAATCGTCTCAAAATCGAAAAACGAGTCCAGCAATCCCAGCGCCGATTCAACTGCTTCATCTGCTATCGTCTTCTCCGTGGCAATGACGTTCTCTAACATACCAAGGACGTCATTGGCTTCGACAGAATGGTCGAACTGGTCGAGTGAAAACAGAGCAATCGTGTTTGGGTTGGAATCGATCACCTTCTTCTTTTCATTGAACCCCTTCTCATCCAACGTTTCCACGTGGTCTTCCAGCCACTCTTTCCAATCGCCACGGATTTCGGACTTAAACTCTACCCTCCCGACCGTACCGACAACTTCGAGAACGCGGTTGAAAAGCTCGTCGCTGTCGATACCCAAGCCGGCAAGCTGGTCCACACCTCCAGGCACGAGCAGTCGAACTCTGTCGTTTTTGAATGCGTTGACGATGAAAGTCTCCGACATTCGAAATTCCGGAGGAACAAATGCCATGGCGGTGTAGTCTGCAGATGTCATGTCGGCATCAGCTTGTGTGCGGTGGTCTGGCGAGATGTATTCGTAGTTTCGAAGATCCTTCGATAGCATGTGGTCTATGAACACCCGGTCGCCGTTTACCATCATGCTGTCGTTCAATGACAACTCCCGAGAATGAAGAGCCAGTGAGTTGTAATAGAAGGATACCAAGTAGTCTTGCAGCGCGTCCAGTGATAGCCCGTTTACCACGACCGGACTGCTTCGGTTTAGTGTTTCGACGTTGCGATCGTTTGGTAAAACGTTGTACATAGTCAATACCATCCGCTGGATTCGCGACCATTGTTCGTTCGTCACTTTGCGCTCGGAGAACGGCGCACTCACACCAACACGCAGTGTTCGAATCTTAGACCTGGCGTAATCAGATGATATCACAGCCACGGCGTATAACACTCGGTACGAATACACTTTCGGGTCCAACTCTTCCAACGTTTTCGTGGATGCATTCGTTATCATCGTGAGTTTGGCGCTTCGCAGGTAGCAGAGCAACTGAAACCACGTCCTCCAGTCCATGCCAGTGTCTGTCTCCCACCTCATAGTAAGATCAGTGAACTCGTCCCTTCTCAGCGGCTCGGACACCCTCTTGTTGGAAAGGAACACGTCCAACCACCCCACCGTCCGCAGCAATTCGAACCAAAGAAGGCTTCGCCCATTCCTCGCCGCATCAGAGGGAATCCCCTTGTCGAACCTGATCGACTTCACGTACGAATTCACGGTTTTGCAAAGCTCCACGTCGTCCTCAACCATTTTGGGAATATTCTCGAACACGGCGTCGGCTATGAAGTCTTCCCACCCGAGAGGGGACTCGCCCTCACCACTTTCATCCACTTTGCGGTATTTAAGTGCTTCTTTCGGGGCGTCACTTCCATCGCTTTTCACGCCGGTTTCAAGGTGAATGGTTTTTGCTTTGTGTCTTGCGATAAGATCGTCCACGAGAGGCGTTTTACTACCACCACCGCTGTGTTCTGGCATTGCACAGTTCATTATCAGTGTGTTCGCAGCACAACGTTATCGTGGTGGGGGGCTGCTAACCGGTAGCCAAAGTCGCCAATCGTTCCGCATCGTGTGGGCGAGCGGCGCCAACACAGAAAAAGGTGCTATGCCCAAGCTCCTGGTTTGTGTCGAGGGCGCAATTGGAGCTGGCAAGAGCACACTGCTCAACAATTTGGACAGCAAGACGTTGCCAGGCGTGAAGACGCTCAAAGAGCCGGTCGACGAGTGGAAGGGCGTGACCGTCGGCGACGGCAAGAATATGCTGGAGGGCATGTACGACGGCAGCCTGCCTTCTTCGCTCTTCCAGCTTTCGGTGCTGCAATCCCGCTTCGCACCTCTTGTTGCGGCACTCTGCGATCCGCAGAACAAAATCGTCGTGAGCGAGCGCGGCCCATGGTCCGAGAAGGAGGTTTTTGCGCGCAGTAACTTGAGCAAGGGGGAGTTTGCCTGTTACGAATTTGCACACGCGTCGCTCACGAAAAACCTCATCCCGTTGTGCGGAGACATCGACGTCCTTTTCTTGCACCTGTTCATGCCGACCGACAGCGTGATGGAGCGCATCGTCAAGCGTGGTCGGGCGGAAGAGGCGTCGATCACGAACGCCTACATCTCCACGCTGCAGGAGGCCCACACCAAGATGAAACGCGAGCTCGTGGCCCCCGGTGACTTGGGCGACGCCGCCAACATCTTGAGCGTGAAGCACATTGAGATTTACGCTGACCAGGGCGAAGAAGAGCTCACCCGTGTCGCACTAGATACCATCTTGCGGGCCGCAGAGTAGAGGCAACAGAGTCGCCAACCCAGAAAAGAGATGCCTGTGCCAGCGACAGTGAAGTGCCCCACAAACGTTTACGAATTGTTAGCTCTGGTTGACCTATTGGATGCGACATACATAACAAATGCGTGTGCTCATAAAAAGACAACAAACAAGAAGAGTTTTGACGGTGTGGCACACGAGCGTATCACGGTTGCCCCTGTCGTTATTGACCTCGTGTTAGCAACCAAGTGGAGTGCCGCTCTGAAGGCTTCCGCCGAGGCCCCAGAGGAAACGTTTTGCGATCTGGACCCGCTTGTCCGTAAAGTTTCACTCACCGGAAAACACAGAGGCCATGGTGAGACATGGCGCGACCGCCTTTTGCACGAGGCCCGTCGTATGGAAACACTTTTGAAAGCCACGGGAGAGTGCGCAGAACTTGAAGGGGTTGTCATTTCGGACGATTGCGGCGGGCGCCTCAAGGTGTTTTACCCATCGATTGGACAAGTGGATTTCTTCAAGTCGATTTCCGGGCCGTCACGGCACGTGGTCACAGGCCACCGATTTCTAGAGCTTGACATCTCGGGCGCCCACCCGGCGGCCGCGTTTGCAGCGGTGGTTGCAATGTGCGACGGGGAGGTTGAGCACGCTCGTCTGCTCACGCCCAAGCTCGCACTCGTCGTGGAGGACCGGGAAGCGGCGATCGGAATTTTGTGCTCACAGTACGGCGCCGGTGAGCTAAATGACGCCGACTGCAAAGTGAAGCTTCTTCGCAGCCTGAACCAGAGCACCAAAGACGAGACACATTCCATGCGGAAGCCGTTTTTGAAGGCCTTGGTTGAGGAACGCCGGTCCATGACGAACGCACTGCTCGAGTTTTCGCCGATTGCGAGCTATGTCGATGCGATCCGAGACAAGGCGATGGAATCAAACAAGGACACGACGCTGCTCTCCCTTTTGATGCAGGCCGTGGAACAAGCAATCATAGAGCGTGGTATCGAGGCGCTTGAAACGACCGGGTGGCAATTCGTGGTCCCGATCTCCGATGCGGTGTTGCTCAGTCCGACATCCGACTCGCTTCGCACCTTGGAGGCGTGTGAGGCGGCGAGGGTGGCAATGGAGGCCGCGGCAAGGGAAGTTTTGGGTGGCGTGGGCGTCAAGGTGAAGGTCGATCACTTCCCGACGGGCGTGACGCCGTAATATGCATGCACATGCACACACCACAGAAACGCGTACACAGCCGGTACACACCTCGTACAGTACGGTACACGTACACCAAACCACCTCTTCGTGTACGAGGTGTGTACGGCATTTTCTTGGTCGCCATATTTCGTCAATTCACAGCTTTGGTGACATTACCATATTTGGCATATGTGAATTGACGAAAAACGGCTACCAAGGATTTGTGGTACACGCCTCGTACACCAAGGGCTGGTTTGGTGTACGTGTACCGTACTGGACGAGGCGTGTACCGGCAGTGTACGCGTTTTTTTATTCACGGCTGTGAGGTGTGAATTGACGAAAAACGGCTACCAAGAATTTGCGGTACACGCCTCGTACACGAAGAGGTGGGTTGGTGTACGTGTACCGTACTGGACGAGGCGTGTACCGGCAGTGTACGCGTTTTTCACGCAAGTCCCGCTCGGGAGAATTCCGAGCAATTGTGTTGATTCGCTGCTCGAACTGCGATTTCTGATATAGAACTTAGCTGTTTTCGGGTGTGCTCCCATACTACGGCTGCTGTAGCCGACATTGGGTTAGAAACATGACGGCCATCGATCTCCACAGGGAGACTGGCTTGCGAGCCCATTGCGAGCTCGTTCACCGGGAGGTACAACTGTCCGGTTGGCAATACCGACAAAAAGCTGACGAGACGCTCATGGTGACTGACAGGCGAGTTGAATTCGAGCAGCGAATTTTGATCGACGAGGCCACTAGCGCGGGCATTCGGCGTAAACATTCGATGCACCAGTGCAACGCGTTGGATTTGGGTCGAAGACACGAAGACCTCGGCGTGCGCTTCGATCTCACCGTCCTCGTTTACAAAGTCGAATCTGTGGCCCGTTGTCCCGTCATGGCCTAGCACCGGTCGCCAGGCAATCCTCGACGCGCAAACTATACGAGGTTTCACCGGAAATGAGTTCATTACCAACGCACCGGATGGAGTTTGTAACCGAGCCGACGCCGTGTCTCTTTCGAAATATGCGTAAAGAAAATGCCCCGGCAGTTCATGCAAATGAACCACCGAATCCAACATGGCGGGTGCGTCGTGGTCGTCCGTCATAGCAACGTCCATAGAGTCGTCGTGGCCTTTGTCAAGAGCCAACGAGCTTGCGACGCTGGGTGTTGCCGGTCGTAACATTGGGCTGCCGGCGAGTCGATTCCATAGATCTGTTGAAAGTGCGCTTCCGAAAATGGAGCCTTGTACAGGCGTATTTGCCTGCAGCGTCTCGTTGTACACCGACATACGAACGTTTTTCCTACATTCTGTTTCTTCGCGGTGCTGTTATCTAAAGACGGGTGGGGGGGGGTCTCGCCCCGCTAGCCCAAAGCCGTGGGTGCGTGTGTTTTTCCACCAAGGAGCAAGCAAACTCCAAATCCCATTCGACATAATGCCATCGAAGAAGAAGGCCGCTGTCCAAACGACCGCCGTTGTTCTTTTCGACGCCACGAAGCCAATCACAATCTACGAGGGTGTCGATCCGGATACGAAGCTGTCCTTCTACATTGGACGTACCGCCGACCTCCTGAGACGCGCCGGAGAGCACGACCGCAGCAAGTACAAGATCCGCGAGCTGCTCAAGCTGAAAAACTTTCGCTTCCGTGACGTGGTCAGGCCAGTTCCAGAGCTGCCTCACGGGTGTCATGTAAAGGACGCGGCCGAGCTCGAATCGTACTTCATCTTCCAACGCGGATCGATCTACGACCCAATCAAAAACCCATTCGGTTGCAACGCACGGCTCGGTGATCACGCGACTGACATGTCTCCGGAGCGGTACGCCGAGCTGACACAAATGTTCGCAACCACCGGTTACGTCTGGCCCGAAGAGGAGTGCGCGCCACCGGAGGCCGTTTCGGATGAGCTCGCGTCGGCCAGAGGCGTCGAGTGTGTGATCTCCGAACTGATGGAGGACGCGCGCACCGACGGAGACAAGGAGGCGGTCGAGGCGCTCGAAGCGCATTACACATTGGCCAAAATGGAGAGATTTGCGATCGAGAAGACTTACTACGGCGTCCGTGCGTTCGCCGAGCTCGTCCTCGCAAACTACAAGAGCACCTACGTTGACTCCGTCGACTTGAACACGCTTTCCGCCGAGCTCAACACCGTCAAAGACAAACTCAAGGAAGATTCCGAGTTTGAGGACTTGGCGGGCGTGATCACGGCTATCGCTTTGGTGGCGTCGCCGGACAAGGGGCGAACGGTCTCGTCGACGGCCGCGGCGGGCTTCCTTGAAGGCGTGGTCGCCATGATTGGAACGCGCGAGGAGCAGAGGCTGGTGTGGACGAACGAGACTTTGCGCAAAAACATTTACGAGGTGCGTGCGTGGACGAGATGCAACGGGGTGAGAAAGCCACAGGAGAAAGCACCCGACGCAAAAGAAGCCTCGCTCGGGGGGGTCCTTGTGAATTGGAAGAAGAAGAGTAAACACTACGGCGGTGAGTGCACAGACCTCAAGAGCGTCGAGGTGGTCATGCGCGACTTTGCATGGTTTCCAAACTTTGTCGGGTTCGGCGCCAAGAACAAGGAAGACTGGAAGAAGCTCAACGCCCAGCTCCTCGCCGGGTTTGCTTGGAGAAACGAGCCGGAATTCGAAGGCAGAAGGCCCATCAAGGGTGACGCCGGCAACAAGTCCGTTTACGTTAAGCTGCAAAACCTCGTCACCGAGGGGACAGGCTCGCCCGCCGACGTTGAAATCGCGCTGGTCGGTCTTCCCGCCCCAAGAGCGGAGTGGTATCGCAAGCAAATTTCGGAGAAGCGCAAAGAGTCGCTTGCGAAAATGAAGGTCCGGAAGGAAGCGAATAAAAAGAAGCGCAAGCGAGGCGACGAGGCGATGGAGGAGGAAGAGGAGGGCGAAGAAGAGGAGGAGGAAGAGGAGGAAGGTGGCGAAGAGGACGACGTTTAGTGGGATGTGTGCAGGTACACGCCTCGTCCAGTACGGTACACGTACACGAGAGTGCCTCTTGATGTACGAGGCGTGTACCGCAAATTCTTGGTAGCCGTTTTTCGTCAATTGTGATGGAGTTTGATGGATTACGTTTTTTCTGGCGGAAAAAAACGACGAGTCAGGTGGGGGGGGGTGTCGAATCTCAGCAGCATTTGAGGCAAGACACACGGGGCTGCCAAGCAAGAATACCACACGCACTTTGAAAAACGATGGCCACGGAAGCGGACTGGGATGGAATCGCCGAAGACATTCGCGAGTGGATCGAAGCAAAGTATCCAAAAAATACATGGTGCAAGTGGTCGAGATTGGTCCGGAAGAAATCAGTCGAGCATTATCGCGCTGTCATTGCAAAGGACATCGAATACCAGAATAGGATTGCGCCGTCCATCGTGCAGCTTTCCGAGCCGGAACCGGAAGCACCGGAAGCACCGGAAGCACCCCAACAATTCCTGATTTCAAAACGTGTGCACGTACCAAAGCAGCCAAAGCACCCGACTATCGACCGTCACGAAGCCGTCAAAAAGAAGCAGGCCAATCGCCTACAGGCCGCGATCGAAGTCCAGTCCGCGGGCGCCGGGTCCGCGGCG
>Ga0115571_1001236_pt1 | contig 18205 bp, 15 predicted proteins | sample COGITO_mtgs_1205_FD_87293 | JGI IMG/M metagenome (GOLD analysis project Ga0115571, IMG submission 87293) | Pelagic marine microbial communities from North Sea - COGITO_mtgs_120531 | ecosystem: Environmental > Aquatic > Marine > Epipelagic | place: Germany:Helgoland, sampling site Kabeltonne...
TGACCCCACAGCGAGAAGCTGCAAACTAAGAGTAAAGGAAGTAGAAAAAAATTAAAACTTAAATGTTTGTCTTTTTTTTTACAGATCAAAGAGATTTACAGTTTATTCAAGGCCCCTTTGATCAAATCCTCGACCGTACCATCAGGATTACCTTGAATGAGATTATCAACAACTTTTTCTGAGGCCTTTCTTGAATAGCCAAGAACCTCTAATGCTGATAACGTTTCTTCTTTGATTGTATTGCTTTTGTGGACTGGAATTTCTTCACTTCCTTGAAGAGTTCTAATCTTGTCTTTAAGCTCAATAATGACACGCTGTGCTGTTTTCAATCCAATCCCTTTTACCCCTTGAATGGTCGCCACATCCTCAGTACTTATGGCCTGCTGAATTTCTGAAGGCGTAAGAGAGGAAAGCATCGTCCGAGCTGTACTGGTTCCTATTCCAGATACAGAAATTAACAATCTAAAAACTGCTCTTTCCAAAATGGTAAAAAAACCATACAAAATATGAGCATCTTCTCTGACCTGAAGGTGGGTAAAAAGCTGTATGTTTTCATCGGACGAAAGAGTAGAAAAAGTATGTAATGAAATATTGATTTCATAACCAATACCATTACAGTCCACCACTACTTGAGTTGGATTTTTTTCAACAAGCTTTCCTTTAATTTGTGTTATCATTTTTTGGTTTTAAGTTTTGATTTTTCTTGTGCATCAATCCCAGCAATAGCAGCCATATTGACGATCTCATCAACAGAAGCACCTAGTTGGAGAATATGGGCAGACTGTCGTAGCCCCATCAATATGGGTCCTATGGACGAGGTGTTGTCCAATTCCTTTATGATTTTGTAGGTAATATTTGCTGCATCTAAATTTGGGAAAATTAGGGTGTTAACATTTCTGTTGTGCAGGGAAGAAAAAGGAAAACGCTCTCCTAACATTTCATTGTTTAGGGCAAAATCCGATTGGACTGGCCCATCGGCAATAAGATCAGGAAACATTCGATGTAAATAGCTGACTGCTTGGGATACTTTTTTGGCCTGAGGAAAAGGAGAAGATCCAAAATTATTAAAGGACAAAAGCGCAACCACAGGCTCTATTCCAAACATTTTGACTGTTTGGGCGGTCATCTGAGCTATTTTAGCCAATTCTTTGGGAGAGGGATCTATGTTGATGGAGGTGTCGGAGAGGAAGAGCATTCCTCTTTTGGTCAACATAAGGTTGGTTGCAGCCACACGGTCGACTCCTTTAGCCTTGCCCATTACTTCCAAAATAGGCTTGACTACTGCTGGATATTTTCTTGAAAACCCCGACAACATGCTATCTGCATCGCCTTCTCTGACCATCATAGCAGCATAATAATTCCGTTCTTTGAGCAAGCTATCGCATTCGTAAAGGGTTTTTCCTCTCCTTTTTTGGGTTTCCCAAAAAGCGCTGGCATAACGCTGACGGCTCTCTATGTGTTCCTCACTCTTGGGGTCTATGATATTGATTCTACCCTCAAAATCAATAGATTCCATCAGATTTTGAATCTTTTCTTTATTTCCCAACAATACAGGAACTCCAATTTTTTCTTCGAAAATGATTTGAGCTGCTTTAATAACGTCCAACTGATCTGCTTCTGCAAAAACGATACGTTTAGGATCAGATTTAGCCCTATCGTGAATCATTCTGAGAATTTTTTGATGGCCTCCCAATCGCTCTGCCAATACTGCTTCATAGGCTTCCCAATCCTCGATGGGCTCCTGAGCAACACCAGAAGCTATAGCCGCCTTGGCTACCGCAACTGGAACATTGACAATCAAACGAGGGTCAAAGGGTTTGGGAATAATATAGTCTTTACCAAAGTTGAGTTTGGTTTCCTCATAGGCTACATTGACCTGCTCGGGTACAAGCTGCTTGGCCAATTGAGCCAAAGCCTCTACTGCAGCCTTTTTCATGGGTTCATTGATTTTGGAAGCTCTAACGTCAAGCGCACCTCTGAAAATAAAAGGGAATCCCAATACATTATTGACCTGATTGGGATGGTCTGACCTTCCAGTAGCCATAATAATATCTGCTCTGGTTTGGCAAGCCAAATCATAATCAACTTCAGGAGTAGGATTGGCCATAGCAAATACGATGGGATTTTTGGCCATTGACAATAACATACTTTCATTCAAAATATTAGGTTGAGATAAACCTATAAATACGTCGGCTTCAATCATGGCCTCTTCCAAAGTATCAATCTTGCGATCCGTAGCAAATTCTGCCTTCTGACTACTGAGATTAGAACGAGTAGTCCTAATGACCCCTTTACTGTCCAGCATGACAATATTTTCTTTTTTGGCTCCAAAGGATTGGTAAAGGCGGGTACAGGAAATAGCTGCTGCACCTGCACCTGAAATAACGATTTTGACTTCATTTATCTTTTTATCCGATAATTCTAAGGCATTGATTAAAGCAGCACAGGATATGATAGCCGTCCCATGTTGATCGTCATGCATCAAAGGAATGTCCAATTCTGCTTTGAGTCGATTTTCGATTTCAAAAGCCTCTGGAGCCTTGATGTCCTCCAGGTTGATCCCCCCAAATGTAGGTGCGATGGCTTTTACAGTTTGTATGAATTTTTCGGGGTCTTTTTCATTGATTTCAATATCAAAAACATCGATATCGGCAAATATTTTGAAAAGTAGTGCCTTTCCCTCCATGACAGGTTTTGAAGCCTCAGGACCTATATCGCCCAAACCCAAAACAGCTGTTCCATTGGAAATGACCGCCACCAAGTTGCCCTTGTTGGTGTATTTATAAACATTTTCGAGTTTTTTTTCAATTTCCTGACAGGGAATAGCCACCCCAGGAGAATAGGCCAATGCCAAGTCTCTTTGAGTGCGATAGCTTTTGGTAGGAACCACCTCGATTTTTCCGGGTTTGGGTTTGGCGTGATAAACTAAGGCTTGTCTCCTTTGTTGGTTTTTATTCATAGGTTAAAATTCTATTACAAAAATACTAAAACAAAAGCGGGGTCAGCTTGTGAAAACAAAATGGCTTCCAAAAATTAATTTAAAACCTTTATGTCTTTTAATGATCTGCTTGTAAAAACCGACCCAAAAAATCAATAGGTTTTGAATGAAATGGGTCTATCAAGGCATCTAGAATTACTGCAAAATCTCCACGATTAATATTCCTTTGGAGAGGCATTTCTTTTTCTAAATAGCCCTCCAAAGTTTTGAGGTCTTTTATCCATAAGGGTAATGGTTTGTTGGGTGAAAAAGTTTGGTATAGTTCAACAAACCATATCCTCATATCATGATTATTCAGCGATAAAGGACTTTGGATATCTTTGTGCTTTCGCAACTCATACAACGCATGATTCATATCTGACTGCGTCATTTCTTTTTTATCAAAAAACCAAGTTTGATTTTCCCAGCCCACATTCATTCCTATTCCCTTCATGATGCCTGTAGACCCTATACGCTGATAGACTTTAAAACGAGGATGATCTTTGGGGACATCCAAATAGGGAAGAAGATAGGCGCCTTCCTCTAGAAGTAGACTTTGCAAAGCTCTGACCTGAACCGCTGCTGGAGTGACGTTTTCTTTAATACTTAGGGTAGCAATTAGTCCTGCGGCCTGACCTATTTGTAAAACCACAGGCTGAAGACGTGTAGTCCCATTCACAATATTGGTTACAGATATAGACTTTTCAGCAACTATTAAGTTATCGATATTTTGAGGGATCAAGCAACCCATGGGTACGCTATAGGACGGAACAGGATAAAAATGAAGTTCTGGCAAATCCTCGGCATTGGGATGACTCGCATGATGGTGATCCACTGGATAATCTCCAACAGCAATACCAGTTCTGTAAAGGGGGTATTCTTGGTCGTATGGCTGAGCAAGATGATTAACAGTTAATGTCGTAAGTCCCTTGATTCTTCTCGACTCCCTATGATAGGGAATAAGAGGCAAATTGTCCTCCGTTGGGAATTCCCCTTGTGAAAGCCCATAGGTATTAAAGCCCAATTCGGTTTGTAAGTAATACAAAAAATGTAAAGATTTCAATTTGGCTTTTTCAAAAGATTCTTCCCGCTCTTCTGGAGTTTGCTCAATAGCATTGACATAATAGTCATTTCCATTAATCGGCCAATTAATCATTACTTTTCCATTGGGCAAACGTCCATATGACAACAAACTGTCTTTGGGCCACAAAGTCCTGATCATGGAATCCTTTTTACAATTGACACTTTGGCTCGCACAATAAAAAAGGGATGGATCATATCCCTCAGGTTTTTCAATAGTCTTGTCCAATCCAAAATCTTCCAAAATCATTACATAAGTCAAATCTTGAATGACATCGTTTTCCACCTCGGGCGCAATGTCTTCTCCATAATCATTCTGACTGTCCATCCCAATATTATAGGCCACCCCCACTTTTGCAGCTATATCTCCCAATTCAGTAGCGTCAATTATAATTTTAGTCTGGATTTTAAAAAATTTATCATTGGCATTCACCTCTAGCTTCCAACCGTTGTTGTTTTTTTCTACGGCAATTACTTTAGTCCCAAAAAAAGGGGATATCAAAGCTTCATTCTTAATCATATTTTGAAATATACGGTTGCCTAAAGAAGGTTCAAAAAGGTGGTTACTTACCCAACCGGTTTGTAAGGCTTTTTTGTTGCCATAGTGTTGAATTAAACTGTCTCTAAATTCCCCCCAGATACCTGAGGGTAATTTGGTGTTTCCATCAACAGCGCTAACACCTGCTGCTGTTAGCATACCACCCAGCCAAGGGCCCTCCTCTAAAAGTATCGTTTTTACTCCTTGTCGAGACGAGGAAAGCGCTGCTGCGACTCCACTGGTACTCCCTCCAATGACCAGTAGCTCTGTTTCCAAAGTTAGTTTTTCACACGAAGAGACTACTAAACTCATTATAACAACCAAGGCAATCTGAATTCGATTCATCCGTCTATTTTTTTTGCTTAGAGAATATTAGTTTATATATTCAGTTTTTTTGAAATTTGATAAAGCTGAAGAAGAGCACGTGGAACGTGAAAACATCCCTTCCATTTTCCTCCTTTTAGATTGAGAGACAGCTTACCCCCTCGATTTAAATAGCCAAACCACTCCCCTCCTAGTTGTGGATCTCTGAAATGCTCCCAAGAATAGTGGTGAATTTTTTCAAACCAATTCCAGCAGGATTTTGAACCCGTCAATTCATAAGCTTTAAGAAAACAAATCATGGCCTCCAAATGAACCCACCACAATTTCTGATCCCACTCCAATTGCTGAGGGGGATGTCCTTTTGCATCCAAAAAATAAAAAATACCTTTATACTCCTGATCCCAGCCTTTTTCCACAATAGATAAGGCCATTTCAACTGCTCGATTGATCCAATCTTTTCTGTCAAATTGTAAGCCCAAATCCATGACGAACCACATGGCCTCCAGTCCATGGCCTGGATTTACCAGTCGACCATCAAAAGTATCTGAAAAGCCTCCCGTTGGAGTAATGTTCTCTAGAATTACACCTCTCTTTTCATCCCAGAAATTGTTTAAGATCTCACTTACACAATCATGGATTCGTTGAAGTTTTTCCTCCTCTGGAACCAATTCACCCAACTCATTGTATAAATTACAAAGGATCATAGGCAAGGCAAAGTTTTTTAAGGGACGAGAACCAGGATAGGACTTATCCCATTGACCTTTAGGCTTTTCTGCCCTATCCAAAATTTGATTTAGGCTTTTTATGGCAACTTTTTTGTGTTTTTCTTCTCCTGTAATTTGATACATTTTACCCATAGCCATACAAGCAAAAGCGTGGGAGAAAATATTGTAGGGCACTACCAAAGCTTGTCCATTTCTCTGCAAAGAAAAAAACCAATTGCAATTCCCATCATGTCCATTTTTTTCCAAAAAATCACTTCCAGACTGGGCAATTTTCAACCATAAATCCTTCTTTTCAAGGCGATCATATAATGTGGCAAATGTCCAAACTTGTCGGGCTTGTAACCAAACAAATTTGTCAGTATCATAAACCTTATGATTGCCATCAATACAGCTGTAATAGCCACCATATTCTTCATCGATACTATATTTCTCCCAAAAGGGGATTACCTGTTGTGTCAATTCCTTTAAGTACAAGTCCGAATAAGAAAGTTGACTCATTATTTTTCTTTTAAATATTCTTGATAACGACGATACAAATGGCCCGCCTGCGGGTAAGCCGATTGTGGACTCATAAAATGAGAGAACTCAAAAGTAATAGCCTCCGAAATTCCTGTCTGAGCTGCTGTCTCCAGCTTATATCTCAGCTTGTCCCACTTGATGGGCAGAAACTTGATGGGCATATCTCGATCAAAAGTTTCCGAATTAATCCAAGAGGTCATTTGATTTTGATCTGCCAAAGATTTATTCACCTTTATAAAATCTTCTAATTGGTCGTATTCCACATGACCGTCTTGAAAAGCAACTATATCAACACTTTTTTGAATACCTTTAAAAATGGTCTCCCATGTTTTGAAGTGTTCATCAAGTGTTATGGTTTGTTCACGTTTACTTTGAGCTGTATATTGAGATATATTTTTTACCCCATCGATATAAGGTGATATCAAAACTGGAAGTCCACAAGACACCTGCTTACAGTATTGTCCTAAATGGGCATAGATATCTATAATCCCCCCGATATTTTTATTGCATTCTTGAGACAAATACCACCCCTTAAAAGCTTTATGGTTTCCATAACGTTCCCAAACCTCGTCGATCACTTTGCAGTTGAGACTTACCTCTTCTTTGTAGGCTCCCGATGTCCAGTATTTACCTGAATCGTATAAGCCAAAATAAAAATCCATTTCATTTTCTTCACTCAAACGTAAAAATAGTGCTACTAAGTCTGTATAGGGAACAATAGCCTTTTGCTCCATAACCAAAACTTTAGAGGGATAAGTAATCCAATTTTTATAACCACACCTGATCAAAATCACTTTGTCAATTCCAACAGATTTCATGTATTTGAAATCCAATGACCACTCTTTTTTTCCCCAATTTTGATGGGGAATATCATGACTGATTTCGTCCAAAAAAGTACCCTTAATAAAAACCTTTTCTGTCATTTTAATTTACTTCTTTTTTAAGGGGATCATACCACAAATATTTTAGGGACAATGAGGTAATGGCAACTACTGCAAGTGATAGTATCAAAGCATCCCACTTTTTAATCATCAAAAATATGGGCCAAACCACCAAGGCCATTTGCCATACAATACCTATAACCACATTGAGCATATCCATAGAAAATCTCCCGTTAGGCTGAAAAGTTGAATCCTCTTTTTGTACTTCCAATAATATGGGCTTCCAGAAACCCCATGGCCTCACGTTTTTATAAAAACTTTTGAGCACTTTGATGTCATCGGGGGGAGTGAGATAGGATCCCAAAAGACAACCCAAAATTGAAAATGCAAAAATGATGGGGAAAAAGTAAATATCGATCCATTCACCAAAGAAAATTAACTTGATTGAAGAGACCAATAGCCCTGCCAACATCCCCCAAAAGTAACCGTATCCATTGAACCTCCACCAAACCCATTTCAACACATTGGCAGCAGTATAGCCCCCATACAAAGAGGCGGTAATCCATAGTGTGATAGCATTTAATGAAGAGGCAAAAAAGCCAAAAAATACCCCAACCAAAACCAATATAAAGGAAGATAAATATCCATAACGGACATAGGTCTTTTCAGTTTTTCCAGGCAATAAACTGTTTTTTAATAAATCGTTAGCGATATAAGCAGGAGCTGCATTGACAACCGCAGCAAATGTTCCCATAAAAGCAGCCATCAGTCCTGCCAAAAGTAGCCCTTTTAGACCAGCAGGAAGAAAGGAAGCAATGGCAGTAGGAAGAATGGTTTCAAAATCAATCTGTGGATTAGAGGCCATCTCTGGGGTAAGAAAAACAATAGCCAAAACAGCAAAGGCTGCAATCATGAGATAGCGAGGGGAAAATAATACGGCAATGGTAAAACCACTCATTTTAGCAGCTTCAAAAGGAGTTCTGGTTGAAAGTAAGCGCTGCATATCGTAGCCTGGAACAGGACCAGCCAAGCTGGAAAAAAAACCTTTGAAAAGCATCATCATAAAAAGTGCCCCAATCCACTCAAAACCGTCGCTGGCAATTTTGTCGTTAAGTTGAGGTAGAGAGGCCGACCAGTCCAAATCCATTTTCCAACCAAAGAACATTTTATCCCAACCTTCAGGCACAACCTCCATTATGTCGGAATTGCCTACTGCATTAAAGGCAATCACAGCAATGGCGATACTGGAAATGGTCATGATGATGTATTGAAAAACCTCTGTAGCTACTACACTCATCATACCTCCTCTGAGGGTATAGAGGGTCGTAATCCCTACGATAATAAGGGCATAAACATTCTCTGAACTGATGGTAAATATCTGATTCTGAAAACTGAGATCCCAAGGGAGAATGGTAGCACAGAATTTACCGATTCCTTCAAAAAAATACGCAATAAAGCCAATCGCTCCAATGACTGCAAAAACGATAATGATGTTTTTAGACAGCATACCTCCCCTTCCACTAAAACGTGTGAGAATCCATGAGGCTCCAGTCATCACATTTGACCGCCTGATCCATACCGCTAAAAATATCATTACAAAAACCTGATTCCAAACGGGCCATAACCAGGGTATCCATGCACTTTTCAGACCATAGACAAACAAAAGGGTTACCGTCCACATGACACCAGAAATATCGAACATTCCTGAAGCATTGGATAATCCCAAAAAATACCATTTGATTTTATTTCCCCCAAGGAAATATTGATCCAGATTGTTTCGTGCAAGTTTTGAAATCCACAGACCTACCCCCAAAACGATGAGGAAATATGCAATAATAATAGCATAATCCAGCCCACTTAAATACATGAATTTTTACAATTTTTATATTTTTTGTCTAAAGGATCTCCCTGCTTGTTCCACCCTGAAAGTTTCAATATATCCTCTGTCCTGAAGTGTAACATATGCAGTCCTCCCGTCTTTTCCTCCAAAAGCTATATTCGAAGGTTTTTTCCCTTTCATTTGAATTTCCATTAAGAGTTCTCCGTCAGGAGATAACTTGGCTACGGTACCTTTACCATGACGAGTGATATATAAATTTCCTGCTACATCACAACGCATACCATCCATCCCAAAATCTTCAAATTTGTGAAACAATCTTTTGTTAGAGATATTACCATCAGCATCTAAATCAAAAGCCCAAACATTCCTTTGCACACTCTCATTGACATACAAGGTATTGCTATCTGGACTGACTTCTACTCCATTGGTCGTTCCCATATCTTTTGCTATTCGCTCAAATTTTCCGTTTTCGACTATCCAAAGCTGTCCTGAACTTTCTTGCCAATTGGGATCAGAGGCGAACATACGATCACCACAGCAGATAGCCAGATCATTGGGCTGGTTAAGTAAGGTATCATGGGCATATACAATTACTTCTTTAGTTTGGATATTTACCTTTAAAACATTGTGTCCTGTGTAGTCAGCCAAATACATACTTTGGTCTGAGCCAAAACGGATTCCGTTGGCTGTACTCCCCTCTGGTAAATTGTCAATGAATAGCTCAAAATTACCCTTTGTGTCTACCATTCCAATAGACCCATTGTGATCTGGGTTAACAAAAAATAGGTTGCCTTCAATATCAACAGCTGGGCCCTCAAGACCTGTGGTAAAATCTCCTACAAAAACCAAATCCTCGGCCTGATAAAGAACTTCTTTCTCAGCACAGGACATAAAAATTGCAAAAAGAATTAAAAATATTTTTGTGATAAAGGGTTTCATACGCATATTTTTTAATTTGTAAATTAAAAAATTTATCTTTAATAAATGAATAAAACCACACTAATTAGTCTACTTCTTCTGATACCTCTTATCAGTTGTTCAGATATGAAAACAATAAGCCAGAGTTTAGTTGTAAACAAGATTTTTGTGAAAGATTCTATAAGTTTTGAGAGTGTTTCAGAGGCTTTGGAGGAAAACACAAAACTCAACAAAGTGGATTGGTTAGAATGGAAGGAGTATTCTTATAAGCCCCAAGTAAGTTTCAGAATCGCTCATGACGACAGTCTTATGTTTTTAAAATACTACGTCAAAGAGGAACATATATTGGCAAAACAAAGCGAGCCCAATACGGCTGTTCACAGAGATAGCTGTGTAGAATTCTTTGTAGATCCAATGCAAGATGGAAACTATTATAATTTTGAATTTAATTGTATTGGTACTACCCATTTGGCCTACGGACCTCGTCGAGGAGAACGCACTTTTATTCCCGCAGAAATGATCAAAAGTCAAATTAAAACATGGTCCACCCTAGGCAATGTCCCTTTTGAAGAAAAATCTGGAATTTATGAATGGGAAATGGTCATCGTTATTCCTTCCTCTATATTTACCTACAACGAGGGATTTAGTTTTTCCAAACTGACTTCCAATGCTAATTTTTATAAATGTGGAGATGATACTACCAAAAAGCATTATCTTAGTTGGAATCCGGTCAAAACTCCCAATCCCGACTTCCATCGTCCCGAACATTTTGGACTTTTAAAATTCAAATAAAAAAATTAGCTTAGAGATTGAAAATGAAGATGGATAAAATGAAGAATTTTAAAATTTATTATTTGAGAATATTTTATATCACAATTACAACAATGATTTTGGGGTGTAAAGATCCTACGCCTAACAGTCCCCTTTTTCTCCCCCAAGGGTTTGAAGCCACTGTTTTTGTCGATAGTATTGCAGAAACTGTTCGGCATATGGCCGTCAACAAAAATGGAGATTTATACGCCAAATTCAAACGTCCCAGTGAAGCAGGTGTTATGGCCGCCATTAGAGATTTGAATAATGATGGCGTTGCCGACTCTCTAGTTAAGTTTGGCACCTACCACATGCCCCAACGAGGCAGTTATTCTACCGCTTCAAGAATATACAAGGGATATTTATATTTCAGCTCTCAGCTCACAGTTTACAGGATCAAACTGGATGAGGAAGAGCTCGTTCCCACAGGACCGATTGAAATCATTGTACATGACGATCACGCACACGGCTCCCATGAACACATCGGCAAGCCCATAGCATTTGATGAGGAAGGACACATTTTTGTTCCCTTTGGCGCACCCAACAATGCCTGTCAAAATCCAAAAAGAACTCCCTTGGTTCCGGGTCAAGACCCTTGCCCCCTTCTAGAAGACCATGGAGGTATCTGGCGTTTTGATGCAGAAAAAGTTGGGCAAACCCAGGAAGACGGTGATTTTTATGCCAGCGGACTCAGAAGTATTGTGGCATTGGACTGGAATACTTCAGACCAAAGCCTTTATGCAGTTGTCCACGGAAGAGACGATTTGCATCGACTGTGGCCCAATCACTTCAGCCAGTGGGAAAGTGCCATGCTCCCCTCAGAGGAGTTTGTTAAAATTGAAATGGGTGACCACTTTGGATGGCCCTATTGTTTTTACGATCAAATGCAAGGTAAAAAGGTTTTAGCGCCAGAATACGGTGGAGATGGTAGTATCATAGGTCGATGTGCTGACTATAAAGATCCTGTGATTGGATTTCCTGGGCATTGGGCTCCAAACGATCTAGTTTTTTATACTGGTGATGCTTTTCCCGATCACTATAAAAATGGTGCTTTTATTGCATTTCACGGTTCTACCAACCGAGCGCCCTATCCTCAGTCCAGTTATTTTATCGGTTTTGTTCCCTTTAAAGACGGAATACCCTCTGGAGAATATGAAATTTTTGCCGATGGTTTTGCAGGAGTGGATCCCATTGTCAATACTCGGGATGCCGAATTTAGACCCATGGGAATTGCCTTTGCTCCCGATGGATCAATGTATTTAGGGGAAACAGAAAAAGGGAGGATTTGGAAAGTACAATTTAAAGGAGATCGTAAAAATTTTGGTACACAACAACTGGCCGAAATGGAAAAAAGAAAGACACTCAGTCACATCAAAACCCCTGATATCGTTGCTGATAGAATAGAACCCAAAGACCTAGCCATTGGCCAAAAAATTTACAATCAATATTGTATGGCATGCCATCAATCCAACGGTATGGGAGCCTCAGGAAGATTCCCGCCTCTTAACGGTACCGACTGGGTGACGGGCGATAAGGAACGATTGGTTCATATCATTCTCAACGGAATGGAAGGCGCAATTGAAGTCAATGAAGAAATTTATGACGGTGTAATGCCTCAACATTCGTTTCTAAATGACGATCAAATTGCAGATGTTTTAACTTATATTAGAACTCACTTTGGCAATGAAGCAGGAAGCATTTCAGCCGAAGAAGTAGAAAACTATCGAAAATCAAACAAAAACTAATCATTAGAAATTGTAATTTAAATCAAGAATCATGAAAAATTTCAAACTATTGTTTTTAATGCTTGTGCTTATGAGTGGCGCACTTCTCGCGCAATCCTATGATATTGTTATTAAAGGAGGGCATATTATTGATCCAGTAAATAATATTGATCAAGTAATGGATCTTGCCATTAAAGGGGGTAAAATTGCCGCCATAAAAAAAAATATTCCCAACGCTCAGACCAAAAAAGTCATTGATGCCTCTGGACTTATTGTTAGTCCAGGATTAATAGACATGCATACTCACAATTTTTTTGGAACTGAACACAACCGATATCTGGCCAATAGCTATCAAGCAGTTCCTCCTGATGGTTTCACTTTCCGAGCTGGTGTTACAACTGTTGTTGATGCGGGCAGTCCTGGATGGAAGAATTTTGACCTTTACAAGTCTCAGATAATTAATCCATCAAAAACCCGAGTACTGGCATTTCTTAACATTGTTGGTGAAGGAATGAGTGGTGGAGCTAGAGAGCAAAACATTGAAGACATGAATCCAAAAACGACTGCTATAGTAGCCAAACAAAATAAGGATCATGTAGTAGGTGTTAAACTAGCCCACTTTATGGGATATGATTGGACTCCAACTGAACTTGCTGTCGAGGCGGGAAAACTAGCCAGCATGCCTGTAATGATCGATTTTGGGGGAAGTAATCCTGAGCTCCCTTTAGATAAATTATTCTTGGAAAAATTAAGACCTGGAGATATTTTTACCCATGCCTATGCACATGTTAACGGCAGGACGCCGATTGTGGCCGAAAATGGAAAAGTTAGAGACTATGTTTTTGAAGCTCAAAAAAGAGGTATTGTTTTTGACGTAGGTCACGGTGGCGGTAGCTTTATCTTTAAACAAGCCATCCCTGCAGTCCAACAAGGGTTTAAACCCAATGTCATCAGTACCGATCTCCATACGGGCAGTATGAATGGAGGAATGAAAAATATCAACAATGTCATGTCTAAATTTTTAAACATGGGATTAAGTATCCAAGAAGTCATTGCAACAACCACCTCAAAACCCGCTCAATATATCCAGAGAAAAGACTTGGGGCACCTGTCTGTAGGAGCCGAAGCTGATGTTGCAATACTCAACATCAGAAGAGGCGATTTTGGTTTTATTGATACCCGTGGTAAAAGGATGAAAGGAAAGCAAAAAATAGAATGTGAGTTGACCCTCAGAGCAGGAAATGTAGTATATGATTTAAACGGCTTGGCTAGTAATGACTGGAAATAAAATGAAAACACTCTCAAAGTATCTTCTTGCACTTGCTGGATTGCTTTTTATTTTGGCCATCGGACTCTATTTGTCTGGGAATACCGCAATGACAGGTCCACCACTAATCCTATTCTTTTTGACCTTAGCCTTAGGTATGAGGGGTAGCCAAAATCTAAAGGGATTTTCTTTTACTGTATTAATTTTTGCTGCCGTAAGTCTTTCAATGTTCTACCCCCAAACTTTTGTACAATGGGGTGATTTTCAACTTAAAAAACTCATCGTACCTCTTTTACAAATCATCATGTTTGGTATGGGAACTGCCATGAGTTTTAATGACTTCTATGGCGTCATCAAAATGCCTAAAGGAGTATTGGTCGGCCTAATATGTCAATTCAGTATTATGCCTTTCTTAGGTTTCAGTTTGGCTACACTATTTGATTTCCCTGCTGAAATTGCTGCTGGGGTAGTCCTAATAGGATCTTCACCCAGTGGATTGGCTTCCAATGTAATGGCCTATTTGGCCAAAGCCAATGTAGCACTATCTGTTACACTTACTGCAGTAGCCACCGTGGTAGCTCCATTTATGACCCCCCTATTGATGAAGTATTTTGCAGGGGCTTTTGTGCCTATTGATTTTTTGGCCATGATGCTCAGCATTGTAAAAATGGTAATCCTTCCCGTTGTTTTGGGTTTGGTTTTCAATCACTTTTTTCACGGCAAAGCCAAATGGTTGGACAAAGCCATGCCTGTGGTTTCCATGACTGCCATCGCCTTAATCATTATGATCATTACTGCCGCTGGTAGGGATTCCCTTTTATCTATTGGAGTTCTCCTTATTGTAGCGGCCATTGTTCACAACCTTATGGGGTATCTTTTGGGTTATTGGGGATGTCGATTGTTAAAAATGGAAGAGCAAGACTGTCGTACCATTGCCCTAGAAGTAGGGATGCAAAATGGAGGCTTGGCCTCAGGAATCGCTCTCGAAATGGGCAAGGTATCTACTGTTGGATTGGCACCAGCGGTCTTTGGTCCTTGGATGAATATTTCAGGATCCTCTCTGGCTACATGGTGGAGAGATAAAGATCCCAAAAAGAAAAAATAAAACTTAAACTACAAACGAATGAACATCAATAAATTAATTAAAGCTCCTTTTCTTCTTCTCTGTTTTTTGATCCTCAGCACTGGCTTTGCTCAAAGCTTGAGTGTTGATCAAATGAAATTTCTAACCCACCAGTGGGAAGGAGAACGATTTGAAGATGGACGACCCAAAGTACCGACAGACATCCTAGAAAGGATGAAAAAAGTAACCATAGAAGAAGCTTGGGGCGTATTGAGAAACGAAGGCTTTCACAATCAATTTGAGGGAGGATGGCAACCCCTTCATGACGATGTAACCGTTGTGGGAAGAGCACTCACTGTTCAATACATGCCCAACCGTCCAGATGTCGCTGACCAAATCAAAGTAAAAGGCTTGAAAGCAGGAGAAATTGGAAATACCAACTCATGGCCCATCGATCGACTAGTGGAACACGATGTTTATGTGGCCGATGGTTTTGGTAAGATCGTGGATGGAACTTTGATTGGAGACAATCTTGGAAATTCCATTTATGCCAAATCTAAAACTGGAGTGGTTTTCAATGCCTCCAGTAGAGACATGGAAGGGCTTTCAGAAATTGATGGATTCAATGCTTTTGTGAGAGCTTGGCATCCCTCTTTTCTCACCGAGGTAATGTTGTTGAGTATCAACGATCCTATCAGAATAGGAGCAGCTACCGTCATGCCAGGTGATGTGGTTTTGGCCAAAAAAGAAGGAGTAATGTTTATCCCCGCCCACCTAGCAGAACAAGTAGTCGTTACTTCAGAGGTAGTTCGACTAAGAGATTTATTTGGTATTAGCCGATTGAAAGAGGGTAAATATACCCCTGGACAAATTGACAATAAGTGGTCTGAAGAAATCGAAAAGGATTTTTCCAGATGGATCAGAGATCATATGGATGAACTTCCGGTTCCCAAAGACCAAATAAAAGAATTGATTAAAAAAAGAATGTGGTAATTATTTAACAAACAAAATTTATAAAAATGAAACATAACGAAAAAAGAAGATCAGTATTAAAAAACATTGGCATGGGAATGGCTGGCCTATTTGGAGTAGCAACGGTAAAAGCGGCTTCCCCTAAAAGTAAGAAAGAGGTCGTCGGAAAAATTGTAGAAGACCAAAATATGCCCTTATTTTCGGGGGCAGTAAGACATGGAAATACCCTTTACATAGCTGGAAAAGGTGCGCATTTTGATGGAGACATCAAAGCCCATACCGATCATGTTTTAAACGAATTACAAAAAGAACTAGAACGAAACGGTTCTTCTATGGAGCAAGTACTAAAAGTCAACGTTTATCTGGCTGACCTTGCCGATTACAGCAAAATGAACGAAGTCTACAGAGGACGTTTTGGTGAAAATCCACCCGTTAGAACTACCGTAGCCACCTATGGTGGGGTTCCTGGTAACTCATTGGTAGAGATAGATTGTATCGCTGCAGTAGATTAATTATTAAAAATAAATAAAATGATCAATAGAAGAAAAGTACTTCAATCACTGGCCACCCTCCCTTTTGCAGGAAGTTTACTCGGTGCCAATTCACTCGCTGCACAATCCAATACCGCAGCTGTAGTCTCCAGTCTCAGAAGAGATTTTTTTAAAGAACTTGGACTAAGGACATTCATCAATGCTGCTGGAACTTATACTTCAATGACTGGCTCTTTGATGCCAAAAGAAGTTATCGAAGCCATTAGCTATGGTGCTAACGAATACGTAAACCTAGACGATTTACAGGACAAAGTAGGGGAACGAATTGCCGAATTGTTGGAATGTGAATATGCTACTGTTTCTTCTGGTTGTTTTGGTGCCATGAGTATAGGAATGGCTGGAATACTTACGGGTAAGGATCCCAAAAAAGTAAAACAGCTTCCCAATACTGAGGGCATGAAAAACGAAGTCATCATTCAAGAATCCCATACCATTGGATATGCTCAGGCACTGACCAATGTGGGCGCCAAGGTAGTTAAAGTAAAGACGGCCAAACAATTAGAAAAGGCCATCACAGATAAAACCTGTATGCTTTGGTTCCTCAATGCACATACCGATCAAGGGGAAATCAAATGGGAGGAATTTGTTGCTTTGGGTAAAAAGCACAATATCCCCACTTTTATTGACTGTGCGGCAGATGTACCTCCAGTAGAAAACTTATTTCGCTTTACTAAAATGGGATTTGACTTGGTCGCTTTCTCTGGTGGTAAAGGATTGAGAGGTCCTCAAAGTGCTGGTTTACTTTTGGGGAAAAGAAAATATATCGAAGCGGCAAGAATGCATACTCCACCCCGTGGAGAAACCATCGGACGCGGAATGAAAGTCAACAAAGAAGAGGTTTTGGGCATGTTGGCCGCACTAGAATTGTACCTCCAAAAAGACCATGCTGAGGAATGGAAAATGTGGGAGTCACAAATCCAATTGATCAGCGATAGTGCCACCTCGATTGAAGGTGTAGAAAGCGAAGTTCATGTACCTAAATACGCCAATCACGTCCCCAGTTTACGAATCCGTTGGGATGAAAAAAAGGTGAAAATAAGTCCCAACGAAGTGCGCAAACAACTTCAAGAAGGACATCCTTCCATTCAGACAGTAGGTGACTCCAAAAGTGTGGGGATGACCACTTGGATGATGGTACCCGGTCAAGAACGTGTTGTCGCCAATAGAATAAAAGAAATTTTGGCATCAGCAATATAATATTAAACATATGAAGAAAATTATTTTCACATTGGTATTGTCCTTTGGGCTGTCTTTTATTTCCTGTGATAGCCCTCAAGTACAAAAAAAAGCTGTCGAGGTCAAATCTGATTATAATCCAGAGGCCAAATTAGACAGTATGGGAATTGTACTCCCCCAACCAGCCAAACCCGTTGCCAATTTTGTCAATACCGTTCAGGTAGGGAATTTACTTTTCCTCTCTGGTAATGGCCCTTTGCAGGCTGATGGTAAATTCATCACGGGAAAAGTAGGAGTAGATTTGACCATCGAAGAAGGCTATGAAGCGGCACGACTAACGGGCATCAATCAAATTGCCATTCTCAAAGATGCGCTGGGAGACCTCAGTAGGGTCAAAAGAATAATAAGAGCTACAGGTATGGTCAATGCCTCTCCAGATTTTACTCAACACCCCAGTGTAGTCAATGGTTTTTCTGATCTGATGGTCGCTGTTTTTGGGGAAAGAGGAAAACACACCCGTGCAGCGATAGGGATGGTATCCTTACCTTTTAATATTGCAGTAGAAATAGATGTAATCGTTGAAATCGAATAAAGCAGAAGCCCAATGAAGATGCTCCTGTTTCTTTTTTCGATAGTTGGGACCCTTGGACTTCATGGGCAAGACTCCCTTGCAATCCAATCCCCATCTCCTTTGGTGAAAAAAATCGACTCTATTGTTGAAATGGGAATTCAAAAAAAGGCCTTTCCAGGAGCCCAAGTATTCATTTTTAAAGACGATAGTATTCGATTAAATAAAAGCTATGGTTTTCATACCTACGATTCTCTGGTTAGGGTAGAAAA
>Ga0115571_1001255_pt1 | contig 18055 bp, 20 predicted proteins | sample COGITO_mtgs_1205_FD_87293 | JGI IMG/M metagenome (GOLD analysis project Ga0115571, IMG submission 87293) | Pelagic marine microbial communities from North Sea - COGITO_mtgs_120531 | ecosystem: Environmental > Aquatic > Marine > Epipelagic | place: Germany:Helgoland, sampling site Kabeltonne...
ATTGCTGGCCATATGCAAGAAGCGATCGTAAGGATCATCGACCAACAGAATTATGTTTAAAAACAATTGACGAAATAAAGAGGCAAGCTCGTGGCAACGGTTTTAATAGCTTTCATTTTAGCTTATCTGGCGGTGAGCCTACTTTTCACCCTGGTTACTTGGACATTCTCAAACATCTTGCTAATGATGTTGGTAACACTAATTATACTAGTGTTCATATGACATCAAACTGTAGTCGCAACATGGCATGGTTTGAAGAATATGTTGAAGCAGTTAAGCCATTTCACAGAGCAAGCATTACAGCAAGTCTGCACACAGAGCACTTAAATACTCGAGAGAAGATGCAAGACTTTGCAGACAAACTAATCTTCTGTCAGGAGCATGATGTTCAAGTAACTATTAATATGGTTATGGTTCCAGACTGGTTTGAGCGTGATTGGGAGAATGCATTATTCTTTCACGAGCAAGGTATTAATGTTACACTCAAGCCGCAATCGGATCCTACAGCTAGTCGAGTAGTTGATGGGTATAAAGAAGAAGACCTAAAACGCCTGTGGAACGGTATGCCACAGCGAGCATATACAGAAAATAAACGAGTTTGGGCAGAACGCCCTAAGCCCAAGTTTGAAATTCCAATAAATACAACAGGGAAAGATGATAAATCTGTGCCCGGATATATGGCTGTTGAATTAGAAGACTCTAAAGGTGATAAGTGGTATATGGATCAAGCAGAACGGTTTAATGCGTTTAATTTCAACAATTTTGAAGGATGGCGGTGTAACGCCGGTTTTAGCGGACTTATAATACGCGAGCCAGACGGTTCGGTAAAAAGAAGCTATTCGTGTCATGATGCACCCCTTGGTAACATCGAAACTGGTTTTACCTTATTTAAAGAGCCAAAAACTTGCATCACAAAAAGTTGTGTAAGTAGTGCTGATAGTAAAATACCTAAAAGGAAAGTTACTTAATGCTTTATCATAACAAAGATAAAACTATGTCAGTTGATATTGATATACCAGATACTTATAATAGTGTTTGTGTCAATATGAGCGGCGGCGCTGACAGTGCAATTTTATTTTTTATGATTGCAAAGTATATAAAAGAGTATAAACCTAATATTAGATTATCTGTTGCAACCTTAAATGAAGCTAACAAAAACTACTATATGGGTAAAAATACTAGAGACATTATAGACTTCGTAATTAAAGAATTAGATTTTAAAAACTTTGATACTCACTACATTTATTATGCAGAGAAGCAAACACGAGAAGTAATAGATAATTTTATAGCTAAAATGATTTCTAGTAATATAATTGATCTATTTATAGGAGGCACTTCAATGCCACCTCTATGTGAAGGACCTGCACTAGCAGAAGTAGAAGGTAAAGAAGTAGATATTAAAGAACATTCAAATGCACAATTAACACATGATGAAAGAGTTTCTCGGCCTATATGGAATTCAGCAAAAACTATGTATAAGCCTTTTGTAAAAATTGACAAAAGTTTTATTGCAGATATGTATTACTTACACAACTTACAAGACACAATGTTTCCTAAAACTAAAAGCTGTACAACTTTAGCAACTAATCACATGTTTGTAGGAGACTTTGATCATTGCGGGAAATGTTGGTGGTGCCTTGAACGAAAATGGGCATTTGGAAAACTATAATGGATATAGCACTAATAGCAATACCTAGACTAAACATTGATGCACCTCCGATGGGTATAGCATCTATCAAGGGTAGTGTTGTGGCTGCTGGCTATACTGCAAAATGTTTTGATACAAATATTAACTTGTACCATTCGGTTAGCTTTGATACTTGGTTAGAATTAGACAATTATTTCCAAACTGATTTAAGATACACTGGTACTAGTTTAGCAGGTGCCGGTAGTAGAGAGATTAACTTTATTAATATCGTACAAAAACGTAAAGAAGAACTTAGATGTTATACAGAATATAAGTCTTTTTTAGAAACAGAAATTAATAAAATCTTAGAACATAATCCTGAATGGATTGGGTTAAGTGTTTTTAGTGTTAATAGTGTAATAAGTACAGTAAATTTCTTATCTATTTTAAAAGAGATAAAGCCTGATCAAAAAGTAATTGCAGGCGGCATGGGATTAAGTAGTTTTGGTCTAGGAGGTAACAGTAACTTTGGCGAATTTTTAATAGAGCAAAATCTTATTACTACATATATCAGCGGCGAAGGTGAAAATGCTATTATAGATCTTTTATCTGAAGGGAAAGAATCTAAACTTACACCGCAAATTAATGATCTTAATAGCTTGCCCTTTCCTGATTACGACGACTTTGATTTAAGTTTATATCCAGGAAAAGAAAATATGGTATATATTACAGGCAGCCGGGGATGTGTTAGAGCATGTACTTTCTGCGATATTAACAGTCTATGGAAAAAATTTAGATATAGAAGTGGTGATAACATTGCTGCTGAAATCTTAGAAGGTTATAAAAAATATAATACAACTGATTTTTATTTTACTGATAGTTTGATTAATGGTAATATGAAAGAGTTTGTTAAGCTTCTTGATGCTATAATAGAATATAAAGAACAAGGGTTATTACCGGATGAATTAATGTTTGGCGGACAATTTATAGCAAGACCTAAGGCTAGATTTCCCGAAGAGTATTATGCAAAGATGCAAGCAGCTGGCGTTTATAATATTAGCGTAGGAATGGAATCAGGTAGTGATCGAGTATTAGCAGATATGCGTAAAGGCACTACTCGAGAAGACCATGACTTTATGATGGAAATGCTACAAAAATATGGCATCAGAATTAACCTACTTATGCTTATAGGATACCCAACTGAGACAGAAGAAGACTTTCAAGATACGTTGGATATGATTAAAGATTATAAACGCTATAGTGATAGTGGAATAATTTGGGGAATCGTACTAGGCAAAACTATGGTAGTTCTTCCAAACACACCGATTGCTGATAATGCTGATCATTGGAGTATTGCGTATGACAATACCGGTAACTGGTTCAGCAAAGACAATAAAACATTAACATATCACGAAAGAGTTAAAAGGCGTATGAGAGCAGGACGACTCTGTGAAGACCTAGGGTATGTTATCAAAAGTCAAGTTGTCACAGTAAATAGTCTCCATGAAATAGTTACACAGGGCGGTTATGACACAATTTCTTAAACCTTTTACAATAGAAGAATTACAGCAAACGTTACCTAAAAAACTTTCGCATGTTAAGGAAGATGCAAAGGTTAAGTTTATTAAGGAAGTAATGTTTCTTTATAGATTATCTGACGACTTTGGACGTATCAATTTTAACGAAAGTACATACAACGGTACCGAAGTTAAAATTGTATATGAACCGTTACATCCTAAAATTGAACTTAAAAATTTAGTACATGAAGTAATGAACAAATGGTATTTTAGTAATTTAGAAAAGAATGAAAATGTATATTTTTATAGATTTATTAACTTATTTAGAGCTGAACTAACATCTGCAGAATGGATTGACGTAGATAGACACTTATCAACTACTAACGAATTAGTAATTAGAGAAAACTATAAACAATATACTGACTACAGAAAAAAGCTAGATGAAATTGATGTTCTACTAACAGCAGAGAATTTTAATGCAAGGGAGAATTATTAATGTATGAATATAATTCTTTATACGGAATACATATTGAATTTACAAGTCGTTGCAATCTTTTATGCCCTCAGTGTGCAAGAACAAAAAACGGCAGCGTAAATCCTGAGTTGCCTTTAGAAAACATGTCATTGGACACAGTTGAAAAGATTTTTAATGAAATGGGCAAAAAAATTAAATATGTTCATATTTGTGGAAACTATGGTGACTTTATTGCATATCCATATGCACTCGAAGCAATAGATATTATACAAAAAAGCGGTGTAGAGTTTATTAAAATTTACACAAACGGCAGCGCAAGGCCCGAATCTTTTTGGACAGAACTTGCAGATAAATTATCTAATGATAGAGGACAAATAGTTTTTAGTATTGACGGTCTCGAAGATACAAATCATTTATATAGAGTTAATAGTAATTTTCAAAAAATTATACATAACGCAAAAGCATTTATTGATGCTGGCGGCACTGCTATATGGGAATGGCTGCCTTTTGAACACAACGAAAATCAAGTTGAAGATGCTGCTAAAATGGCAAAACGATTAGGCTTTGCTGAGTTTATACTTAAAAAGAATCCTAGATTTAGTCCGATTAATAACGGTGAGCATTATCTATTAAAGCCCAGTACCAAGTATGTACATGAAGGCGTTAAACGGCAAGAAAAACAAATAATGGGAGAAACACAACAGCTTACACCTACTATGTTTCCTATATCTTGTAAATATAATGCTCGCAAAATGATTTTTATAGATTTTCAAGGATATGTATTGCCTTGTTGCTGGCATGGTAATAGATTTAATCCAGACAGTAAATCAGGGTCAAATGAGTTTCAAAAAATTATGGAAGGGTATGATCCTAAGATTTTTAATGTTAATTACTATTCAATCGAACAAATTTTAAATAATGAATGGTATAGGAAAGATATGGACTATACAATTAAGATTTTAAATACTTGTCGTAAGCATTGTGCATTAGGAAACAAAATGTCTAATAAGGATAACAGAATACAACATGTCTTTAAAGATACTGTAGATTTAGAGCCGTGGGAATAACAGTATGTCATTGCCTATTGAAAAATTAGATTATCATGTCGATATACAAGAACTACAAGAAACAGTTATTGATTTTTTATATAGATATCATTGGGACAAAAGTAATCAACTATGTCTTTTAAATACTCTAGATGTTGTACCTGGTAATCCGTATCAAGGTATCGGACATGTTAAAGAACCCGGCTATCCTGCGTTTGGTTATAAAGAAGGCGACTTTACAGTATTTCATCCTGACTATCAAGATACGATATTGGGAAAGTTGTACAAAGAATTTCCTTTGCCCGTATGCCGAATGAGACTTATGCGTGTTCCCACAAAACGCTGCTATACAATGCATGTAGATGGTGACACTGATAGGTATCACTTTGCAGTTATTAGCAACGACGAAGCATTTTTTGTGTTTAAAAATCAACAAAGAATTCAAAGTATTCCGTGTGACGGACATGCATACAAAGTTCATGTTGAAGAGCCACATACATTTGTTAATACAAACGCTGATTTTGATAGGATACATTTAGTACTAGATGCTGCACCCAAAGAATAATTTAGCTATATTAGGTTTAAGTAGGAGTGGAACAACGGTTGTTGCACAGTCTCTTGTTGAACAATTATCAACAAGATACAACAATGTGTATCCAGTGTATCAAGGAGAGATTAGTAATATTTTTAGAGATTATTTTTTTATAGGCGAAAATAAAAAAGTAAAAGAATATGAAAAAGATGCCTATATTAAATCATTTGACTTTGTAGATAATTTTTTACAAGGCTGTAGAATATATAAAAATATAAAAATGGATCCAAAACAGTGTCGAGCTGAGATGTCACACAGAATGGATTTATTAAACCAGATGATTGAGTCTGAATATAAAAGTATTATAAAAGTTCATCCGTATGCTATATGGAAAAATTATCAGCAACCGTATGTACTAGAAACACTTTCTAAATTAAATTATGTTTATATAAAACGAGAAAATAAATTAGAACATTTTTTAAGTTTTGTCATTGCAAGAGAAAGCGGAATATATCATACAGATAACCCAAACGAAGCGTTTCCAGAAGATATAGTTGTAACTGAAGAACATAAAGATTTATTTGCAAATTACTTAGTTGCAGAAAAATGGTTTCTTAAATTTGCTAACATTGCAGAAACAGTTGTGTATGAACAATTAGGCGAAGTAAAAAAAGACGGATTTGTAAAAAAATTACCATATACAAAACCTAAAATAGAGTATATAATAAACAAACAAGAAGTGTATGAATTTATAGAATGTTTAAAGTAAGAGAAGTTCATTATGACATTACAAATATGTGTAATGCAGCCTGTCCTCAATGTGTTAGGACAAATCCTCTTACGGGCAAAGCAAACGACTATATTGTAAAGTCAGAATTAAGCATAGAAGACTTTGTTGAAATATCACCTCCTTGGTTTCTAAAACAATTAGAATATATTTACTTTTGCGGCAACTACGGTGATCCGTTAGTAGCTAAAGATTTATTAGCAATATTAGATTATGTATGGGAATGTAATCCAAAGCTAAGTGTTAAGGTACATAGTAATTGTAGTCTGCGTGACAGTGCGTGGTGGAAACGGTTTGCACAACTAACTAACGATAAAAAATTTACACTGATCGCTAGCGTAGATGGAGCAAGTCAATCAACGCAAGAATTGTATAGAGTCAATACAAACTTTGAAAAAATTATAGAAAATTTAAAAACCTTTATTAGTTATGACGGAAAAGTAGAATGGCGTTTTATTGTTTTTAAACATAATGAACATGAAGTTGATCTAGCAGAAAAAACAAGTAAAGAACTAGGTTGTATTAATTTCCGTAGTTATAGTAGTAACAGACAATTTCCACAAGGAAAGTTTAAATATTTGTTTAACGGCGAAACTAGATATTTAGAAAAACCTTCATACGAAGTTGATAGTAAATTTAATGATAGAAAAACTATAGAATTTGAACAACTAGAATCTTCAACTGCAAAGATAGATTGTATAGCAAATAAAACTCGTAGTATCTTTATTGACTTTGAAGGCAATGTCTTGCCCTGTTGCCATTATGGTATTAGACTTTATACCAATAGAAGAAACGCAAAGGATGTAAATAACGACGAAACTGTTCAACAAACTATTGATAAATTCGGTAATGATAAATTTAATGCACTAGATTTAGGATTAGAAACAGCATTAGAAAATTGCGGAAAGTTTTTAGATAGCTTAGTGCCTTATTGGGATACCGGAACACCATTGGTGTGTAAAATGATATGTGGTAAAAAATAATGTGGATAATATTAACAGATCAAGGCATTCGGCAAATACTGCTAGCTGATTTAAAGTTTCATACAACGGTAAAAGGTTGGGCGTGTAATACTGGAAACTATGTTTATAACCTAATTATGAATGACGAATCCTTTGTAAGCAACACTATATGTAGAGCAGTTGATGATTATCCTATAGTTGATATCAAAACTACACCTAAGTTTAATAGAGAGTATGCAGTATGTCCAAAAGAAAATTGCTATTGTGGCATGGATATAGGAATACCAAAAGGAAAAACAATAGACGATATTGTCGAACTTAAAAAACAATTTAATGCTATACAAGATATTAAGACTATTCCTTGGTACAACAACGAACTAATTTTAGCATTTGGTCTGAGCGACTTTATTACAAACAGAATGGTGCATGTAGATTGGTTCTTGGGCAAGCGGTGTAATTTTGACTGTGCATATTGTTCTCCTAGCATACATGACAATCACAGTCTATATCCTTCTTATGAAAAGTTACTAGACTATTATGAATACTTAACACAAACAATTTCGACAAATGAAAAGAATCGCAAGACTGTGAGTTATATCTTTGGCGGCGGAGAACCTACTCTTATACCGTCGTATATAGAATTCTTAAAATATCTAAAAAACGACTCAAGATTTAATAATGAAATAAGAACACTAACAAACCTAACAGGCAGCCCGGACAAATTATATCGATTAAATCAATTAAGTGACATAACCTTTAGCGTTCATCTTGCATATATGACAGATAAGTTTATTGACAAAGTGGATAGATTTTTAGCAAAGCGAGACAATACATCAAAGTCTCTAACAGTAAAATTTATGTATGATAAACACTATGCTGATAGAATAGATACTATAATAGAAGTATTAAGCAAGCATACTAATTTAAATTATAGTGTAACACCCTTGCACGATAAATCAGATAAGAAGTTATATCAATACACTGATGACGATAAAGAATATTTTAAATTAAGGGGCAAACTATGAAACTACTTACAGTTGTTTGTAATAGAGATAAAGATATTATGTTGCTACAAGCAGAAAGTATATCCTTGTTTTTAGAACCTTGCACTCATTATATTGTAATAAATGAAGAAGTTCCTGATATTAATTATTGGAAAGAGTTATTACAGCCGTATTATTCTAAGCACAAACTTATCATACTTCATTATCCTTTAGAAACATATATTCCTAGATGGAAAAACGGGGAACAACATATAGGCTGGCACAGGCAGCAGGTGCTAAAGTTGTTAGCTTACAAAGATATACAGGATGACTATTTAATTTTAGATAGTAAAAATATTTTTATAAAAAATACTAGTATTGAAGACTTTCAAGGACAATTAGGCTGTGGATTAGTTTGGCATTATGAAAAACAGATGCAAGAAAAAAACATCGAGACATTTAATTATTATAAAGAAGTATTTGGAAAATACCCAAAATGGATTTGCGGAGTTGAAATGCCATTTTTATTTGAAAAAGATGTGCTTGAAACAATAGAAAACTTAGATGAACTTGTACAATGGTATTCTGACTCGCCAGTTATACCCGCAGAACCTATTTTCTACAGCTTTCTAATATCAGACAGATTGCAAGACGAGCCAGCAATGTATAGACGACATTGGGTTTATTGGAAGATTCATGACACTTTTAGAATACCAGTAGAAGATTTTAAATTTCATCCTTATGATATCCATGTATTAGGATTGCATAGATTATTTTTAGAAAAAGTATCTGTCGATGAAAAGAATAAATTTAACAAATATTTAACAGATATCGGGTTTAGTTTAAATCTACCCAAGAAGGCCGACTGATGACGATAAAGAATATTTTAAACTTAGAGGTAAATTATAGATGGAAGAAATTTACGCACTGATATTAGGGACTTTATATGGGCTAGTCATAGGCATTGTTCCTGGCGCAGGTGCAACTACTGGGCTTATTGCAATTTTTAGTTTTCTTGCATATATCGGAGATCCATACTTAGTTGTTATATTTTGTATGGCAGTAGTGGCTGCTAGTACTACTGGAGATACATACACCGGAGTACTGCTTGGTATTCCGGGAGCAAACTCTGCGGCTGCTACAATGGTCGATGGGTTTCCGTTAGCAATACAGGGCAAGGCTACTTATGCAATAACTGCGGCTATAGTCACCTCGACAATCAACGGACTTCTATGGGGATCACTTGTGTTCTTTTTATTACCGTGGTATGTACAACTTATTATGGTGTTTGGAATTCCAGAATTATGGGCATTTACATTACTAGCCTTTGCTACTGTTACATTTGTAAGTAACAAGTACTATGTACGCTCTACCCTAGCATTACTAATCGGTCTCGGACTTGGTATGGTAGGTATTGATCCTAACACTAACATTGATCGATACACTATGGGATGGGATTATCTTGCTGATGGCATTCAGTTAATATCATTAACAGCAGGATTGTTTGCAGTACCTGAAATGATCGAAGGACTAGTTAAGAAAGATAAAACTGCAACTGTTGTAGATAACAATGGGCAAACATTGGACGGCATTAAAGCAGTATGGACGCACCGTTGGTTAGCTCTAAGAGGCGGATTTATTGGTGCATTTATTGGAGTGTTGCCAGGATTGGGCGGCGGCATGGCTGATTGGATGGCATACGGGCAAGCTGTAGCAACTACAAAAAATCCTAATGTACCGTTTGGTAAAGGAAACATTAGAGGTGTTATAGGACCAGAGGGCTCAAATAATGCTCAGAAGGCAACTAGTATGATTCCTACTGTACTGTTTGGAATACCCGGTGCATCGTTTGCAGCTATCCTTATGGCAATATTTGCAACTGTAGGTTTTGATCTCGGGTCATACGATATGACTCAAGATACTAAGTTTTTTGATAGTATGTCGTACGGATTTATGTGGGCAACAGTTCTCACTGGAGTCATTTGTTTATTCAGTACAAAGTACATTGCAAAGATTGCTTCTATTCCTTACAAGTACTATTTTCCAATTCTGTTAATGTTTATTGTGTGGGCCTGTGTTCAATATACCGGAGGATGGGAAGATTATGTTATTTTGTTAATTTTTTCCTGTTTAGGAATTATAATGAAAAAAATTAAATTTAGCCGCCCGGCTTTACTAATTGGATTCATTTTATCTGCTCGATTTGAAGGATTGAGCTTACAACTTTTCTCTATATACTCTATAGAGAAATTACTTACTAGACCTATATTTATAGGGTTAATGCTTATAGCACTTGCTTTATTAATATGGGGAATAAATCGTAAATCAGACATGGAGTTTTCTTAATGAAAAAAATTATAACTATCTTGGCATTTATGTTTGCTACAACAGCAGCAAAAGCCGAATATACAATGATTGTGCCTCAAAAAGTCGGCGGTGGCACATCAGTTTGGACTACTATCGTTGCTGCTGAACTTGAAAAACATCTCGGCGAAACTATTATTATTGAACATCGTCCTGGGGCTAGAGACATTCCTGGGTTTAACGACTTTCATAATGAATTACAATCAGATGATAAAACAATTATGGTATCGCACGGCGGCAACGGTGTATCATTTTTAATAGAAAATGTAGATTACAACTATAACGATTATCGTCCAATTGGCATGATGAATTTAGACATTATAGTAGCTAAGAGAAAAGATATAAATGTATATACAGATAAGATACTTTTCTCTGCTGGCAGCGGACAAACACCGGAAGGTCTTGCAATTTTTATGATGCAATGCGGTACCAATCTCACTAAAGAGTGTTGGGAGGAAAAAGTTGCCTGGGTCAAAGGAATGAGCGGAGGCGAAAGGCGCCTTGCTTTTAAACGCGGCGAACTAACCGGTACTAGAGAGAATCCGGCTGCTTATAAGAAACATGTCGAACCTGATCAAAACGCAGAGATTTGGTTTACACACGGCATTGCAGGACCTAACGGAGAGCGCCTAGATGATCCGGAGTATCCTGGATATCAGTTTGAAGAAGTGTATAAAGCACGATGGGGAGAATATCCATCCGGTACTGTTTATGAAGCATACTCGTTAGTTCGTGCTTTTCGCGACGGCTTACAAAAAGCATTGTGGGTAAGTAAAGATAATCCAAATGCTGATGAGATCATTGCAGCAATGGAGTCTATGATAAACGACCCCGAGTCAATGGCGGCTATTATTAAGACTGCCGGAAACTATCCTTGGGTAGTAGGACAAGATGCACAGAATCATACTGACGCTATTTTAAGTCTTGTACAACCTGATCCTTTAATGGACTTGGTAGATATCACAAATGAGCTAATGGGACTAGCAAGTGTCTTTAAACCAGAACTCATCCAATAATTATATTCTAATGACAGGTGCTCCCGGATCGAGATGGTCCGGGGTTGCCCGTTCGATATATTGGAGTACTGATGTAGATCATACTGATTATACCGAAGAAAGAACATATTCACTAAACGGCCCGGGTCATACTGGTGCTTATTGGGATCCCGGAATGGAGTTTGAAACAAACGACTGGGACAGCCCTTTCAGCGGCAACGGAGTGCGTATAATAAAGTCTCATACATTTGCGCATCATCTCAATGATTTAAAAAATACTAAATTTCCTATTATACTAGTATATCGAAATGATTATGAATGTATGAAATGGTGGTTAGAAGCTGGCGGATTTGATATCACATATCCTAACTATAAGCCTTATTACAAAGATAATGCAAACATGTTTAATCAAATACAGTCTCAAAATAAAGATATTATGAAATTTATCTGGGATAATAGAACTCGAATAACACAAGTAAGCAATAATTACGAATTAGCTAATGCTGTTAATATTAGTTGTAACGGTAACGAACATCATAACTACAAACTAAAGGACACTACTGTTTATGTCTATCAATCAAAAGTTAGTTAATACTTATTTTTCAAATCACTGGAAGTCAGGTGATAACTGGTCTATAACTAATGTATCTAACATTGTATCAAAAATTAATTTAGACGACACAGTCCTAGATATAGGCTGCGGTTATAATCCATTTAAGCTATACCTCGGTAATAGATTATATGCGTTTGACCCGGCAATCCCTTACGGAGACGAATTATGTTCTCTAGAAGATTTTGATAGTTCTAAAACTCAGTGGGATGTAATACTTTGTATGGGAAGTATTAACTTTGGATCAGAAGAACATATTACATCACAAATTAAAAAAATAGTTAGTTTAGTTAAAAAAGGCGGCAGAATTTACTGGAGACAAAATCCTGGACAAGCCGACCATAATAATGAAGAATGTAAAACAATACCGTTCTTTAAATGGACAAAAGAACATAATTATTTTTTTGCTGAAAAGTTTGGGTGTAGCGTTATAGATTATCAAATAGATATGCATAAAATAGAAAATAAAAAGATAAGACTATATGCAGAATGGAAAAAACTATAAACTAATAGGAACACAGTTATTAAGATTACAATTTATTTTTTTATTTTCGTTATTCCAGTGATCTATTAACTTTAACCATATATCAAAAAAACAACGGTCTAACTCGAGATAGTCTATTATGTTTTGTAGTTGTTCTTTTGTATTGTTATGCCATAATTCACTTACATTAACAGTTAAGTAATCTCCAGTGAAGTTTTCTTTTTTCGTATTCAGTCTTTGTTTTATGTCGTTAAATCTTGTTTTGTATTCAGTTTCGGTATAATGTATATGCTCTTTTTGAAAATTTTTATATGCACCTAAACGATCTATAAATCTCAAATCATCTATAGTATCAATGTCTAACCAAATTGTTTTTGTATTATTCCAACAGTTACTATAAAAATTATTAAAGTCTTTTATACCGTCTTCTAAAGGCCTATTTAATTTATCTTTCCATTTATCTGTAGGGCACAAGAGATTGGCATGATCTCTTGTTATATACCATTTGTAATTAGGAGGCAGTTGCCAGTTATCTAGAGATTCTTCTAAACCTCTTCCTGCCATTCTACAAAAGTTATCGCATATTGCCCATCTATTTAAACTATCAACTGAAAAGTTTCTTGCAGACACAAATGGATGCATTCCTAGTAGATACACTAGGAATTCGCCTCCTGATCCGCATTCATAAAATACTGTAATTAAATTTTTATTTTTGATATTATGTTGAAAAGACATACTCTAATATTAGTAGAAATCATTCCATGTACTACCATTGTAGCCTTGGTGCTTGTTTGTTGATGTAATATATACCATCATTCCTGCAACTGGTGACGGAATAGCAGCGTCTCGTGCAGTTGGATCAGCATACACTCCTGGCATAATAGGACCTTGTACATCTAGTTTAGCCGAAGGTGTTGCTGTACCAATGCCTACACTACCATCAGATAATGTTAGTAGTTTATCATCAGTGATTGTTCCACTTGGCGAGTTAGCAATCCATATGAAGTCTCTATTACCAGAAATAATATTAGTATCTACTCTGCCGCCCGAGTCAGCTCTACCAAATCTAATTTGTCCGTATCTGCTATTACTTCCTGATATGTCAGATTCAGAGTTACGAAGCAACGACAGTGATGTAAATTGATCATTTGACTCCATTTGTATAAAGTTTGTTTCCGCTGGATTTGGATTTTGTATTCTTAACTGTCCTTGAGTTTGAATTCTTCTAGGATAGATATCACCAAATTGTCCGTCTATTATTAACGTACTAGCATCATTAAAAACGCTGCCTACCATATCACCAGTTAGATTACCTGTAACATTACCTATAACATTACCTGTAACATCACCTATAACATTACCTGTAAATACTGCATTTGTACCGTCTGTTCCGTTATCTAAAATTGATGTGCCGTCTAACGCAAGAACATCGCCTGTAAGATCGCCTTCTACATCACCAACTAGGTCAGCAGTTACAGTACTATTAGTTGCATCTGTACCTATATTAACAACTACACTACTATCTTCTGCTAGGATGTTGCCACGCATGTCGCCTGTAAATAAAGCAGCATTTGCGTTTAGTATTACGTTATCATCGACATCTACAATATTATTATTCAGAGATTGTGTTTGATTAAATGTACCTGCTACATTATCATATACTAATACAGAGTTGGTTAGGTTACTAAAAGTTACATCGCGTAGTGCTTCTAAACGGAATGTTTCTCTTTCAAAGTTTGCAGTTACACTATTATAAACAAGAATATCATCGTTTAAGATACCAGTTAAATCAACATCGGTTAAACTATCTAAATTGCTAGATCCTGCTGCCGCAGTACTTGCTCTCCAGTCACCGCTAGCGGCATGATATGCTAGTACATCACCGTCAGTAGGAATTGTACTGTCATTTCCTATATCAACATCGCCTAGGTCTGCAATACTTTGAGTACTTAGATCTAAAAGTTCTGTAGTATTAATATCAACCGGGTTGCCGCCGAGTGTTATACCATCACCTACAAAAAGAGAACTAACACTTTCTGTTTTATAATCTGTTACATATATTAATTCACCTTCTAAAGGTGTGATAAGTAAGCGTTCTGCATCAGTACCGCGTCTTAGACGAAATGCCATATTTCAACTCCTAGAATACTCTTGTTACAAGTATTTATGCCTTTTTACGGATAACTGTCTATTTCCTTTTTTTCATAAACACTTTAGTACGTTTAGTAATATCGTTTTTAACTTTTTCAGTGTCTAGTCTAAAGTCTATAGTATCAATAACATCTTCATATTCTTCGATTAAATCTTCTAAAGAATTTTCAATATCATTAGGAGATTGATTTGATCGTTTGTTTTTTTCAAGATTTATTTCCCAGACCTTTCCGTCTAAAAAATGTATATGAAGAGACCTAAGATACTCAATAGGCACAGATTTAATTTCTATGTCATTAAATATCTCAGGCCAATGATCTGAAATCTCGGGAGGGATTTTATTTCTTTTAGACACTCTCTTCAGTCTTTTTTGTTTTTTTCTTTGTAGGAACAAGTTGTTCTGCTTGCTCTCTAAGAGATTTTGCTTCTTTAAACAATGCATCAGCTTGAGATCGATACTGTGCAGCAAGTTCTTCGTTGGTTAATACACCTTCGTTTGCTACAGTCTCTTGTACCACTGGAGCGTCTTGTGTTTTGACCCCTGCCAAGTCTGCTACAGTAACTCCTTTTTGTTGTGCAATTAGTTCGTTTAACTCGCTCAAAAGAACTGTATTATTCCTGTTAGGGGTCATTTCAACTTGTGCAGTAGGAACTTTTGCAAGTTTTCCTGTTGCATGGAATGCAGGCAACATAACTCTACCGTCGGGCAATCTTGTTCTTGCCATTACTTCTGCCAATTCGTTAGTGCTTTGACCTGCATCGGATTCGATCATTGACATTAGCGCATCGTGCTCTTCGGCCATTAAATTCTCAGTAGTAACAACAATACAGTTGTCGGGTTCGTTTGGAACCACTCTATAAGCTACAACTACTTTTCTTTTATTTTTAGCCATTCGGCCTACGTGCTTTAACATTTTATGCTCCTTGTGTCGCTTGACCCTGTTGTGCTGCAATTGCTGATAGGAAACTATCTAGCTTGCTATATGTTTGACCAACAGTCATCATTTCATTTGGTTTAAATGCACCTCTCTGACTTGCAACGTCAATAATGCTTTTAAGTGCTTGCAAGTCCTGAATAGTAAGTTCAGGCTCGTTAGAAGCTTCTGTTGCTTGCGGTTGTGCCTCAGTTGCTGCTTCTTGTTTTACTTCTGTTTCGCTCATAATTTACTCCTATATATTATATATGCGCAATCTATTTATTTGTACTTCAGATATGGACAAGCCAACATGAAATACGATAGTTCTTTAGGATCAGAAAATCCTATTTTTAATTTATATACTATATTATTTTTTTCGTCTAATATAACATCTTTGCCGATATAGTATTTGCTTTTAAGTTTAGTTTCGATCCATCTTTCGAGTGCATCTCTTAAATTATATGCAACATCTATACGTGTATATTCAAAGTGATCAGGCGGAAATTCCGTTTTTCTCACTTTGAATATATTATAGACGTTTGTTTTTATTTTCACGCTGCTTCCTCATAATGTGCAGTGACACCAAACGGCGCTTGTACATTTTTGTCATGATGGCTGTGAATTACAAATACTGTGTCGCACCAGTCCGGATCTCCCCAACTATCCCATGCATAGCCGTCAGTAAACATGATAAACTTTTTAGGTTGTATATCGTTTTCTTTCATGTATGTCCAGTTAGCCATAAAGTCGGTGCCACCACCGCCTTTAATTTCGTATTCACTTAGGTCTTCTCCGCCGTCGGCACTAAAGTCTTGTTCATTATAAACAGCAGTATCAAAGCACCATACTTTAATATTGTAATCTTTGTATTCGTCCATAATACCTTTGATTTCGCCTAAGAAGTCTGCGCCTTGTTGAGTACCAATTGACCCGCTCATGTCGAGAGATACACAAATGTCAATAGTATCCTCAAAATTTTGTCCTGGAAGAATAGCACCAGTATGCCAGCCTTTGCGTGAAGGACGCATAAAAGTATAGTCGCTTTTAATTGTACTTTGAATTTGCTGACGAAGCAATTCACGCCAGTTCATCTTAGGTTCAGTCATCTCTTTGATTAAACGTGCAATGCCTGCAGGAACATTACCAGCACCTGCTGTTTGTGCAGCATTGATCATTGCTTCTTTCATTTCATCTCGAATTTGATCAAGTTCTTCTTTTGAATATTTTGGAGGACCTTTTTTACCGTCCGAGTTACCTTCTTCGTTGCTATTACCTTCTAAGTCTAAATGTTCGTCTAACATTTCCCCTAGTTGTTTGAGATATTCTTCGCCATTCTTTTTAGCTTCTTCAAACAGTTCGTCATACACTTCTTCGCTAGTCCAGCCTTCGTATTTAAAGTCTTGGTAGCAATCTACAATACTAGGCTTATCACCAATTCGATCACGCACTAGCAGGTTATTAACAATATAGTCTGCGGCAATATTATACAACATAGGATTGCGATCATCTCTGCGTGTCATGTGATCATATACACAATGCAGAATTTCATGTGCAATAACAAACTCAATTTCTTTATTACTCATAGCATTAAAGAACTGTGTGTTATAGTACAAATTGCGTCCGTCTGTTGCCGCTGTCATGCACCAGTCATCACACGCTTGTATTTTAAGACGTGTAGCAAGATTGCCAAAAAACGGATGCCGTAGCAACAAACCTACTCGAGCAGTAATAATGCGATCTAAAACTTCTACACGCATAGATTCTATTTCTGTCTCAGTTAAATCGGGGTTTGGCTGCCAATGCTTGAGTTTAGTTTGTGTATCTTTTGCAGACATGTATCATACCTCTCTGTAAGCGTTATAATACTAATATAACATATTTAAAGTAAATGTCAAGAGAAAGTGGGTACTTTTGATACCCACTTTCTATCTTATGAAGATTGCGCAGCTTTAATATACTTTCCAAAACGCTCATGGAACTCGTCAAAGCACTCTACTTCGTCTGGATCAATTGGTAATGCATACTCGGTAAGTGCAAGCTTAATACCCATAACAACTAGTTCAGTATCAAAATTATCCATTGCAAATCGCAGGAAGTTATTTACTTTAGAGTCAAATTTCTTATCGTTCGAATTAGATGCTTCTTTCAGTTCATAGCAAAGAGAAACAATTAGTGAATACATAGCACTCACTTCTTTTGTCTTAAGTTCTTTTACTTTACCTTGCAACACTTCGGACGGATCAGGCATGTCTGCTGCTACTTTACGATGTGCCATAAATTTAACAGCAAGTCCTTCGCCTACTGCTCCTGCTACAAGATCTGTAGTAGTGCTTTCGTCAAGTCCGTCATCTATCAGTTCTGATACAAACGACCACGAACGAGGAGTAGCAAACGAGCGGCTAGGCGACTTAGGATCAAAGTTATAAAGATCTTGTTTTGCAAATTGCAAATAACCTACAACATCAGCTTGGATGTTATTATTAACTGCCCACTCAAACCAGTCATTGAACGACACTGCCATTTCCAAGTGTACAAATCGGTTTGCCAAAGGAGCAGGCATACGATATGTTACACCTTTGTCTGCTTCACGGTTACCTGACGCAAC
>Ga0115571_1001269_pt1 | contig 17983 bp, 16 predicted proteins | sample COGITO_mtgs_1205_FD_87293 | JGI IMG/M metagenome (GOLD analysis project Ga0115571, IMG submission 87293) | Pelagic marine microbial communities from North Sea - COGITO_mtgs_120531 | ecosystem: Environmental > Aquatic > Marine > Epipelagic | place: Germany:Helgoland, sampling site Kabeltonne...
ACGAAACTCATTTAGTCGGTGGACTTGTACGGGGTGTATGTACATGTGTGTGTGTGTATTCGGTATAAAAAGCTTCTAGTAGTAGCCACCGCTGCAAAACTCGCAGTCGTCTCCTCCAAAAATCCCAGTTCCCTCGCAGTGATCGCAGTCGCCCAGCATTTTAGAGTCGTCATCGTCCTCCTCGCCCTTGTCGTCGTCTGCGTCCTCCTCGTCGGCCTCTTCTTCTTCAACGGCGGTCGACGACGATCCGACGGCTTCAGTGGGCTCCTCGACGGCATCCTCTGCCTCGTCGTCGTCGCCAAACACGTTGCCGTGCTCGGTTCCGGCGGCGATCAGGCGCTCGGCATCGCCGTCGGAGAAGGCGACAAAGGCAATGTACTCGGATTTCCACCAGTTGAACTTCTTGAGGACGACGCGCTCGACGGCTTCGATCGCCGCCGCAACGTCCATCTTGGGAGCAAAACTCAGAGTCGATTGCTTCAACGTTTTGGGCATTTTATATATGTCGTTCTACCGCTTGTCCGCGGACGGGACCTCGGGCCTTGTAACTACAGACACACTGACACCATTCTAGACCACTAAGGCATACACGCGTGCGACGGGAGAGTTCCGCGACCGCTGTTGAATTGCTCTGACTTCGATCGTGGTCTCCGAGGCGCCCAACAGCTCGTTGAGCGACAACTGCACACGCTCCCCGGGCCTTGGGAAGATCAATGCCGACGCCAGATGTGGCGTTTGGCGAGATGCTTTGATGATTCCAACCTTTTCTTTCATTGGCATTTTCGGCAGCTTTGCATCGAGTACGACCCTCTTGCCCGACGTCACTCTAGAAAACACTGGGGCTGCACCAGGGTCATGCCGAGCCCCGTCGGTAACGACACGATAGCTGCGGCCGCCAAAGTCCGAAAAATGTCCACGTCCGATTTCGTTTGAGGAAAAGGGAGCAAACGGATCGGAGTTGGCCATGTGAACACGACCGATTGTAATACCTGCCGGACGCAGCACGTCGTCGTCTTCCGGCCTCAAAAAGGAAAACGGAGGCGACCCGACGAGGGACCGGATCCTTGGCCAGAAGTTTGTATTGGCGCACCGGTTCAAGAACACCCTTCGCTGCGTCTCGGGCTCTAGCAACAGCCAGAAGGCTTCCCTCGCATCGGAATCGCCCCGTATCGGTTTGTTCGGCTCGGGTGCTTGCGTGGCGGCGGCGCTCAGCTGTCGCGTGAATAGCTCCTCGACTGTGTCAATGGCTTCTTGGGTTGTGGCGACCGACTCAAATTTGGGTGCAGACGGCATCTGAACGCGTGTCCGCGTCTTGTCACACTTTGTCAACTTCTTGTCACACACAGAAGATTATCCCGGGGTCGATCTCAAACGAGTTGTGGTCGTTTTGGGGTGGATCCTTGTTCCATGGACGCTATGTGGATGCGTGCATGACAACCACTTGACAAACACTCGACCAAAAAAAGAGCGCCAAAGGCGGGAAACCGGGAAACCCGTGGACTTGTAATGCAGGACGTCGACGCTACCAGGGCAACACTACGTGATGCTTTTGAGAAGATGGCCACCAACAAGCACCGGGAAGTCTCGTTTGAAAGTGCGTATAGGTCTGCCTACATGTTGTGCCTCCACCGGCGTCACGGCGAGCTGATAGAGATTACAAAGAATGGTTTGATCGCGGCTGCAAACTACTGCCTTACATATGGAGCGGCGGATCCGATCTTGCTCGATCGGAGCCGATACGACGAGGTGTGCGCAATGTTCCGTGACTTGCTGCTGTTCTACAATTCGCACACCCCACCGCAATGCCCAAGCTTTGATGCGATGACTGAGTTGGCATGGCGCAATGCAGTAGTTGAGCTCCCGCGACGCGTTTTCCGAAATCGATGACAAATACCGGACAAGTACTCGACAGACCCATGCACATTCATACGCGATAGACATTTTGTCAAGTGGTTGTCATGTGGTCGTACCTCTCCCGTCCCACATTTGGTGCTCGCTTTCCAATGCACCACTTTTCGTCAATTCACACCTGATGGTTCACTAAGTGCACTCGGCCCGAAAATTTAATTCATTTAGTATATAACCGACTAGGTGTGAATTGACGAAAAGTGGTGCATTGGAAAGCGAGCACCAAATGTGGGACGGGAGAGGTACGACCACATGACAACCACCTGACAAAATGTCTATGGGTCACACATGCATATATATGTGTCAAATACTTGTCAATATGTTGTCCATATAGTGTCCCCAAGAATTTTATCGAAGAGTGTGTACCCAAACTCTCGCCACAAACTCGGCGTCGCACGGGAACGTGCTAACACACGATCAAACGAAGTTATTGATGATTATGCAGAGTTCACATGTGTAGAGCAGGGGTTTCTTTTCTACAGCAAGGGTAGCTTTTCGTCTTCAGCCACGTGCACAAAGCACGCGGGTTGCACGTTTGCGTCTGCCAAGACCATTGACTCATCGTCTTGGGCCGAGGACTCTCCAAAGCGCAGCGACCGTGCTGACCTCACCCCGCCGCCCGCGACGCGCCCCGCGCCGCCCGCGACGCGCCCCGCGACGCGCCCCGCGCCGCGCCCCGCGCCGCCCGCGACGCGCCCGGCTCCTGCACGAAGACTGTTGAACCTAGGGCCACCAAAGAAGCGCCCGCCACCAGGAGTACCCGCCGCCGAGCCCGCAGGCAATTGACCGTTTTGCTGTGCCCTAAGCCGTTCGACCTTTTGGCGCTTGGTAAGTCCGAACGCTGCATCCCTCACGTCCGTCCTCCGCGGTATGGAATAGAGGAGCTTGAACGCCGCGAAGAAAACGATCAAAATCGAGCATGCCGTGAGAGAAAAGACCACGACTCCAAGAAACCGTGTGAGGAAAGTTGACCCATCGCCACAGACAATGTCGTCGATTCCATGCTCTAAAGAGCAGTCGATGAAGGTGAAAGCGTACCCCGTCGCCACTCCCGATGCCGTCAGAGCCGCCGCGCACCACATGACCGCAAAAATCGGAACCCGTCCATACGGGACATTCATTGCCGCGTTAGCCGCCAGGCTCCGTTGGTTCAGGATGCCTAGGAGCAATCCGAGGCACAACAGCACAACCATTGCATTGTCCATTATCCTTTCGAAACTGTCCAGAGCCCCTGGCGAGTTGCCTGTCGGGCTTCGTTTGGCAAGGTCCCACCATTCATTCCCCACGTCGATGCTGAGTACAATGATGAAGATCAAGATGAGAACGATGAGGATGAGGATAGGGTATATAGGGAACGGGCTCAACGGCATGATGCGCGTATTCCTTGGCTTTTTCCGAAAGAATGCTAGGTGAATGACCAGTAACGAGGGCATTGCGGTTAGGGTGGCGGCCACAACGCCGACGGGCTCACGCTTGGCAATCGAGGGGAACGTCCCTCCGTGGTTGGCGTAGTCTGTGCAGACCGACGAATAGTAGTAGGGCGAGTGGGCCGACGGGTCTACAAAGAGCAGCCAGAGTCCGGAGATCACCGCGGCACCCGTGCACGCGTACTCTCCGACCCCGAGTGGTTTGAGGGTGATGGTGGAAATTTGCGCGGAGGGGAGCAGCAGCTTTTGTGCGATGCGTTTGTACAAGAGCTTGATGAGGGGCGTCGTCGCGTAGGCGAGTAAGTATCCACAGGCCAGTACGCTCGCAAACCCCCACGCGGCCGTAGCGGCCACTCGGTACCCAAGATAGAGTTTCAAGTGGATGCGCGACGTGTGCCAGTCGGCGACTATTTTTCCCGCGTGGCCGTGGTAGAGACCGTAGTACGCGAGTCCGGCGAGCCATCGGGTGAAACCATTCCCGAAATGCCCCGATGCGAATTCGAATTCTCCGATAGGGTCGGGTATGCCGTAGAGGCGTTTGATGTCGAGCAGGCCGTATTCGAGTGTCGATGCACAGATTGCAATGACAGGAAATTGGCTGGAATACGAAGCGTCGAATGTCCGCGATCGGACCTCTGGCTCTTCCGGTCTTTCGCACGTTGTCATGGACGTGTCCATGATCTTTTCGTAGTAGGCATGTTTGGAGGCGCTCGTCACAGGAGGATCCGGGATCGTGCCTATCCCACCACCGTCGGACGATGACTTGTACCCAAGGACGGTGTCACAAAATGCGGTTGCGGTCTGGGCGTTGGTGTTCTTGAAGCACGCGCCACCATTGTACAATCGATCATAGTACTCTAGTACCGCGAGCGCCGTGAGGCGGTACAGCATCTGCGACACGTCGGGAAAGGAGGCAGTCGCGTCGCCCCTGAGTAATTCGTATGCGTTCGTAGAAGCTGCCTGGAGCTGTGCCTGTACTGTCGTGGACATTTCACATACGTCAGATCCGAATGGGTCGTTTCCCGCCATGCAGTGTGTCGTTTCGCCAAGGTTCTCCCGGTACCTGACGAACGCGGGCGCCGCCAGCACGTAGCTGTGGTTGAGGTTGCGAAGGGCATCGCCGTGGTCGCCGCCGCCACATCGCCCCTTTGTGCACTCGCACACAAACTCACGCGTGTTGATATCCGAGGCGATCTCAGCTGCTTCTCGTACCGCTTGCGACGACGACGAATACACGGGCGTGATGGAAGTCTGTTGGAACGCGACGCGTATGGCATTGGCCGTCGTCTCCGCCCCGCAAAGTGACGACCGGCCTACGTTTGCCAGAGCGGCGTCCGCGTGTTCCGCAAATGGGTCGTCGCTGATGTGCTTGAGCGACTGCATCAAGAACCGCATCCTCGGAACTGCAAGACCGCATGGCGTCACTTCGGCCGCGTCCAGGCGGTTTACCGTGTCAAAGTCTCCTTTGACGACACTAAACCTTTGAAACGTCTCCACTAATACGAAACTGCACCCCGCAATCAACGCAGTGCTTACGAAGATCACCCTGTAGTTTATTGGAGTCGATGAGGCGTATCTTTGCAGACTAGCAGAATTGAACGTCGCTGTGGATGCGGCCATTGCCCAAAACGCCAGTTCTCTCATCAAAAACGTCATCCAAATGTGGTTATCCTGTGAACTTAGCAAAGAATCTGCCGCATTTACCCGCCCCAGCGTGCAAAGAGTGTGCCAGAAGACGGTCCGCTGCCATGAAAAAGTCTACAGACTTTTCGTTTTCGGGGTTGCCATTGGACGCGTCTTCTTCCCAATCCGACACAGGAGGTCGCGTCAGATTACGGGATTACGAGCGTCGGCGAGGAGGTGGAAGGTACTACGGTTCAGGCGGTGGTGGTGGCGGTGTGGTTGGAGGTATGTCGACAACAAACTTGCTCATTGTCGCTGCCATCGTCGGTGGGGTCATCACAGGGGTCTACTTTCTAACGAAGCAAAACGAGACCAACGGCCCGGGGTCCGGCGGCGCCGCTTCAAAGCTGGTATTCACGGCCCCTCCACCGATTGCGCCGTCACAGCCTCCTAGTTCGCCAGAAACCCCGCCATTACCGTCTCCACCGCCAGGCCTTCCACATCCGCCACTCCCTCCACCGCCGTCGCCACCGCCTCCCTCTCTCCCGCCACATTCTCCTCCACAAGGACCACCTCCGCTCTCTCCGCCACCGCCAGGCATGATCTGCACCATCTTAGGCACTGACGGCACCATCCATGGCGCGGGCGCGACCATGTGGTCGATGGACATGGACACCGACAATGATGACGACTATACTTACGTCACTCGGGGTGAAGACGACCATCCGAATCGGATCGAAACTTGCCAGGAACGGAGACCAGGCGGAATTTGGGAATCCAGTTCCTTGCAGGGAAAAGACTTAGGAAACGACTTGACGGATTGTGGCGGGCTTTGTTGTAATATTGACCCCAGCACGGGAGTTTGCAGCCTAGACGACAACTTTGGGATCTCCCTTGAATACCCACACTACAAGTTTGGCCCAGAAAACGACGCAGACAAACAAGAGCAGCTTGCGTATTGTATCGATGGCGGCTTCTCCGGGTGCTCTTGCCTATGCTACGGCAAAAAAGAAGGCGACTACGTGCTGCTCTTCCCACCTCCGCCGGTGCCACCCGCGGCCCCTCCACCCTTTTGTCCAATGGCAAACGTACGCACCAACGTTTGGGTAGACACCGCAAACGCAGATCAGTTTCTGCACTACGAATGGGGACCAGTACCACAGCCCACTGTCGAAAGCGGGGGAAACTCGGAAGCAGGTACAGACATCACACACATCGTCAACATTGCCGTGTGGGAGGCTTCGAGTAGAACATTGGCCGATTTTGAAGCACACTGCTGTGGCTTGTGTGTGTCCAACAACCAAGGCTTGTCCTGGCGAAACTCAGCGGGCGTCTCCGTTTCCGACCAGTGTGACACCATCCAAATCAGAAGCGCTCCGTCGTTTACTACGTACGAATGCGAATTTCTTTCCTCCACTACCTCAGCCTTCCACGTCGATACGATCACAAGCTCAGTACCTGATATTTCCATTGTCGTTCGGTCGAACGCCCCGATCCCAGAGGCACCACCACCACCGACCGTACCACCGGCAACCCCTCCGGGCTTTGTCATGTGCACTGGGAAGGGAGATGGAACAACACCACAAAATATGTTTTGTGAAGACGAAACAGATACCGACAACACGGATAAACTTTTCGACGGTGACTGTTACGACCTAGGTGACACGTACGACGCACCTACGCGCGGCTACGATTGTGGAACGCCCGAACAACCAGGATGCGGAGGTCGGTGTTGCTCGCAATCTTCAGGGTGTGCAGGTGGTGCTGACTGGTCGTGGGAAGACTGTGACTGTTTCGGCGCATACGAAGGCGAGATCAGATCAGTCACCGTCACTGGTTCCAACAGAATGTTCCCACGTGCACTTCCACCCCCACACCCGAACCCGCCTCCACCTCCGTTTGGACACTGCTCGGTTGGCGCCGACCACGTCACCACCGTCGCGCAAGGAACAACGTGCACTGCCACTGGGACAACCGTGTCCTCGGCCGCGTGTACAGTACTCATCGACGGAGATACGTCGGATGCGTCGCCGTTTCCGTTTGAACTCATCAACTCACTGACTTCCTCCGTTACGATCGACTTCGGAACGTCACCACTCGACATCAACCATATTTCGGTGTACCATGCAGGAGCAAGCAGCAACCCGATGCGCATGCGGAGGGTCAGTGTCCAACTATTTGACGTAGGGGGAGCCTCAATCTCGGAAGCCCACATGTATCGCGTGCCATCCAGCGGCCAGATTCCACTGACCAGACAATACCAAGCCGTCATCAAACTCGTCCTCACAGTAGTCGCACCGTTTCCAAACGCTCCCTCAACTGCCTTGTATACCATTTCCGAAGTGCGCGTCTCCAACCGATGCGCAAACACACCCCCTTCTCCTCCCGTCTCCGCGTGCACGGCCAACAACATAGACATGCAAAGCACCGTCGTATCGTGTCACTCAACTTCCGACAGTCCGGAAAGCCATTGTAACAACGTCTACGACGGGGTTCACGACGCATTAAACTCCTTCTTCCATGGTCACGGCAGTGACACGGCTCGTTCGTGGGTCGCAAACTCGGTAACACATGCGACAATCCGACTAACGTTCGCTCACACAATTAGTTTTAACTACGTTGACATCTGGCAGCGGCTGTATCACGGGATTGAGCACCAAGTGACTAAAATAGGGCTTCAGCTCTTTGGAAACCACGACGAGATGGTTTCCTACGGTGGACAATCTATCCACTATCTCGATCTGGCGACAAGCAACAACACAAACGACCAACAGTCGTTCGTTTCACGAATCCTATTATGGGACACGGTTGGGGGTATTCGCAAAATTGAGGTCATCGTCCTGGAGGCAATGGACCCCGACGATGTCGGGATTGCGGAGATTGAAATGGGGACGCGTTGCGATGTCGAGCCCCCCCCACCACCTCCATTCCCTCCGGTCGTGTTACTCAGGTCATCGTCGTCGGAACCGTCGTCGTCCGGCGTGGTTACTCATCACGGACTTCTGGACGGGGCCGTCGTCGGGACCGCTCAGTTGGTCAACTCCAATGTTGACACTTGTTCAAGCTACTGTGCCGTTGTGTCTGCTGGCTCGATCTTCAACATCTTTTTGGCAAACGGGGGGCCCTCGTCTTGGATTGGATGTAGGTGCTTCGACCCAACGACGACGACTCTTAGAGCCAACTCTACTAGCTTCGGATATGGTGTCGGGGTCTACTCGTTAGGCCTCTCTCTGTCGACCTACGCGTCCGTCATCACTACCGGAAACGCGTTCAAGTCCGTGGCGGAAGCGCAGACCGCGGACGACAGTGGGATAGCCACTGCGTCGTCGGCTTTCAAGGTCCATGTGTCGATCAAGACGGGCTCGTCGATGACTGTGGCGTTTCACAACCTCTTCGCCGTGTCGGCACCGCCCTCGTTGCCTCCAAGCTGTATGCCTTGCGTCGACTCCTCCTCTACGGGTATTCGAGCGCGCATCCACACGAATGGGTGGACCGCCTCTGCCACTGCCGAGTTTGCCGTTTCCAACAGCCAGATCTTCGAGGTCGTAGTGGAACTTCACAACCGTGTTCTGGTCATCAGAATTACTGACTTTTCAAACGGGGAAGAGTACAGTGGGAGCACCAACCTGATTTTCTCGGGGGCGTATGGGCCGATTGAACCTATGGCGATTTACGCAGGCAAAACCGTCGGCGGAGTATCGATCGACCCCACAGGGAGCGTCAATCACGATACGGTCTTGTACACTGACACACTTGGCTCCCATGAAGTGGCGAGCTTTGAGTTTGAGTCTGGTCATCTCTTTCTCAACGGTGCAAAATTTGGGCCGGGATTCACCGCCCCGCCGCTTTTTCAAGCCGCTCTGGCCTACCCCGAACGCTTCACGAACATGGCGACGGTGGATGCGGGAGCTGCCTGTTTCGACGGAACGAACGGATTGGTGGTCAACAATGACTTGTCAAACTTTTGGGCGGACACGTCGGCGGGCGGACTCACAGTGTGTACAAGTGTAGTGGCCTTCACACAGAACGCACTGTTTCCCACTTTGTTGGCGATTGGAAATGACGCGGTCTTCAACCTCTTCGCCTACCACACCCGACTCGGATCCAAAATCACACACGTGGACTATGACGGGGGGATACAGGGGACACTCCAACAAAACGAGAATACGCATGTGTGTATGTCTGTATCTACAAATGATGAGCTCACGTTCTACCGGAACTCCACACGCATCTCCCGCCAGACGGCATCCTTCGACGGGGTCTCGGCCACTTCACGAGTGGCTCTAGGTGCAGACCCATTTGTTGACGGCACAGTACGATCCATAGTGGGGTGCTTGTCGAATGTTCGGATCTGGAGCCGTGTGTTGTCTGACTCCGAAGTGGCGGCCGTAGCGGCCGCCGCAGCTTAGAAACAAACAAAAATGTACGTCATGTGTGTCTTGTCCTCCAATACACACTGCTAGACAACACACATTCACACCTATTCGCGTGTTCCCGAAACTAATTTAGTCGGTGGACTTGTATACTCACTTTGCTGTTCTTTTTCCCAGGTTTGGAAAAAGGGCCACAAGAGCTGAGTGTTTATGAATCGGCCTCCGGGGTGCGGGTGAAAAGCATTCTACTTAACCATTTGGAATGTACTCAGTCAAGGGATGCATCGAGTATACATTTGCAAGGCCTCCGTAGGGTTCGTTGTAGTTGAGATAGGTCATCGACCGGTTTCCTCTGAAGAACAGGCAGTAGATGTAGCCTCCAATGATCGGCAGGTTTATTTCGTCACCAACAAAGTAAGCTTGACACTTTGAGTTGGTCGGTTGCATGTCGCGGTCTACCCACCCACCGACCCCGTTGTTCTCATCGTTTATGCTTTGGCAAAGAGTGCAGCAGAGAGTGTCCAGCTCACTGAACGTGTAATCTAGTGTGTCGTCCGGGGTTTGCCATAGAAGGCCTGGTCTGTAGGCTCCTCGCAAACTGCTAGCATTAAATCCACTCATTGAGAAATTGTAGAAGATCTGTTCTTCTTGCCAGGCGTTTGTGTATGCGCGCTTGTTGGTATACGAGTAAGTCATAGGACAGGTTACTGCCACCGGGTCAAACGGATACGGCGGGGGAGGCGGCGCAGTCGGGGCAGGAGGCGATACTGGAGGTGGAAGCGGACTGATATGAGGATCCGACGGTGGAGGGGGAGGTGAAGGCGGCGGCTCGGTGATGAAAGGTTCTCTCGAGTAAAGGTAGGAACGCCATCTTGGCCACACCGCGTCCTCTCGTCCAGCGGCAGCCACAGCAGGCTGAAGCTGATAGGCACGCGCCTCGGCCCAGAAGTAGCAGTTGGGTATCTCACCAGCGTCGTATGTAACGAGCTGCACCATGTTGCATCCTCTCGGCTCAACCACTCGCGACTGATCGTACGTGGAGAAGCCAGACCCAAATCCCAAGTACTCGTGATTGGCTTCCCCTTGCTTTGTCTGATTGAAGCAGAATGGTATGCACACGTCTCGAGCTTCTTCCATGCTGCTGAACGTCGTACCGGTCTCCAGGAGGGTACCCCGAGTTCCCGCAAAGGTGGTCTGCTGGTAAGGGTCGTCAGTGCGCCCGACTGGCGATATGAAGGACATGCTTCCGTACATTTTGTTCCCGCCCTCGTACGTAGTGTAGCCGCCTCCCAACCCACTGGGTGGCAACCAGGGACCCAAGTCACCGCTCAGTTCGGTGTACGGCACGTAGTAGTCTGGTTGCCACGGCGGAAGCGGAAAAGACGGCGGTGGTGGCGGCGACGGCGGCGGCGGCATAGGCGGTTCACTTGGTGGACTCGGTGGCTCACAAGGCGGAGGAGGTAACGCGGGTGGCAAGATTGGTGGGGGTGATAGCGGCAGCGGCGGCGGCGAGTGAGGGGGTAGTGAGGGAGGTGTTGATGGCGGGGATGGTGGTTTTTGAGGGTCGGTGATTGGTGAACGTGGCGGAGAAGGTGGAGGGGGAGACGGTGGCGGTGAGTAATCCCCGATGCACCTATCAAAAGGGCTGGCTGCGCACGAGTCGTCATAGTCGCTGAAGTGGCACTGTACGGGAAGGGTTCCTGTCCCAATCTCGAAGCTGTAACTGTTGACGCATGCATCAGAGTCGTCGTCGTGGGTTTGACACAGTGATGTAAGTGATCCAATGCAAGTTGGAGGTGGTGGTGAAGGCGGCAGTGGCGGCGACGGTGGTGGCGGAGATGGTGGAGGTGGTAACGGTGGTGGCGGAGATGGTGGAGGTGGTAACGGTGGTGGCGGAGATGGTGGAGGGGGCGACGGTGATGGTGGCTCCGGCGGCGCAAGCGGTGGAGGGGGGTTTGGGTTGGGAGGAGGAGGTCCGTTCTGAACCTGTGATGTGCCAAGACTAGGGTCTTTGCTGCTGCTTGTTCCCGCATAGGGGTCGGTACGCGTATTGGAAACACTGCCAAAGATTAGAGACGGGTCAAAGATCATCAACAGTGTGACGGTGACGACCCCGGCGCCGACCGCGAATACGAACGCAATCCCCACAAAATTGAACACTGAGAACTGTGCCACATTGAACGCCGAGGCAGTGGCGTAGTAGGCTCCCGTATTCATTTTTACCATCAACGGCACTGACGACTTGCGGACCAACGGGTCCTCGTCGCCGTTATTCTCGTTTGATTCGAACATGTTTAGTATACTCCTTCCACATCATTCAAACAATTATCCGGCCAAATCAGAACAACAATACCATTTTCCCTGCCTAAAAAATCCTGGGGCTGGGTTGCTGTCCAGCAACAGTCCCCACCCTTGCGACCACGGAAGAACAGATAAACAAGAGAGACTATGAACTCGACCTTCCTACCCCTCCGCAACGGCCTCGGTCTCAAGCAAGTCAAGGAGGACATGATCCGCGCCGAAAAGGCGCTGCGGCCATTGACGAAAAGAAAACTACAACTCGCGACAGTTACAATTGACAAATCTACGCTTGTCCTCACACTCAAGCACCACATACCAGATGACGACTACGAGATGCTCCTGTCGGAGATCGTCAAACCTTTCACTTCCAAGGACAACTCCGACGCGTCGGACTACAAGTTTGTGTGTCTCGGAGCAAACCCCACACGCGAAGACGACACAGACAAGAAGAGCGCAAAGAAGCGAGAACGCCAGGACCGCGAAGAGGCCACCGCGGCGAACAAGGCACGCCATCGCAACACCATGGCGCTGTTTTCGGCCGGACGCGGTCCCGATGGCTCGCGAACGCACCACTTCAACAAGTCTTCGATCGTTCTCATGAACACGACCGACCACACCGGCCACTCGACTCGGACCATCAAGTGGACTGACGTGGGCCCTCACGAACGGCGCTTCTTTGTCGTCTACGCGGGGTCTGGAAACCCAGACGTTGATGACTGCCGGGAGATTGCGAGAACGAGTTCGTCCGTTTTGTCGAGCGATGACCTTCCCGCTCCCGAAGCGAAGAAGCTGATAGAGGCCAAGGAGATCTCAGTTGGGATCGCACTCGAACGCAAACACTGTGAGTTTGGCTTTGGTCACGACTGGACAAACGGGCCACCGAGCACATACACCCGCGTAGGCCCTACATGGACCTGGTTTCCGACCGTGGAGGAGTGAGTCTCCAATTCAACGCGCGCTTCTCCGCCCACGCTTCCCGCCGCTTCTGAAGCTCATTTAGCACAATCGAAACGACTTGTGATTCGGTCATCGTCACAGGCATGTCTCTTACACTCGGTTGTGTGTGTGTGTGCTATTAGTTCGATCCCGAGAGTCTAAATGTCAATTTGGAACTTGTCGGTGTTGTAGTGACTGCTGGCTCGTAGGCATCCGAGCGATCCCAAAATCCCCTTCGTGAAAGAACGACGGATAACAAGAACATATTGACGCAAAGAATTCCCCCCACGAAGGCTGCCAGCCACGTTACCACGCGCTCAAAAACGGTTTCGGGCAAGATGCTAGTGAAACCCACACCGGCATTGACGAGGCCCATCTCCACGAAGCTCTCAAACTCGACGGCAAGCAGTGTCTGATTGTAGAAGACAGCGTCGACGTTTGGGTCTCGTGAGTAATACCTTGAAACCGCAAAAAAGCTTCCCCATACGTGTGTGAGATTGATTACTTCAAAGAACAACCCTATGATAGTCTCGCTTGGACCACGACCAGTGCCAAGAAACATCCACGACTGTGCAATCGACAAACCGTTCACGATTGTTGCAAAGACGAAAATCCAAACGGAGACGCCTTTTCGGACTTCGAAGTCGTCCGACGACACATCTACAATGGCGGACACAATTGTCCAGTGGAACAACACAAGGGCGAACAAGCCAACGTCTTTTAAAAGTCCTCTGACGCGCGCCTTCATGGTTCTTCAACACACACACAAACTTTTAGAGTCTATTACTTTAGAAAACCCCGGATGCTCGACTGGCAGAGCCGCTTGGCTGCCGGCTCGGTGACATCACCGTTGAAGTTGATGATAGGACCGTTGTTGTTGGTGATGTTGTTTGTGACGTAGCTTGGCCCCGCTCCGGACGACGATGCCGCCTCGGCGCGATCAGCCGCGTCCTCGATGGCCACGCGGTCCTCAGCGACTTGCTTGGCGGCGGCCTCGGTGGCGCGGCGCTCGATTCCCATCTGGAGTAGGGTCTCGTTCTGCTCGATGCGCCTGTCGAGTTCGTCGAGCTGGGCCTCCGACGGGAACTTGTCCGGGTTCGCGGCGTCGTGTTTTGCCTCCTCGAGCCACTCGGCGGTGATGCCGTAGTCCCCTGGCTGGATCTCAATCGGACGGCGGAAGCCAAAGGCGGGTCTCTCGAGCCACTGGCACTGCTTGTCCACTGTCCGACTGCGCTTTCCACCCTTGAGCCACAGTTGAAAGGGGCCGAGGGGCACTGAAATGCTATGTTGTCCATCCGTCCTGGACTGGTCGCGGTAGCCGTCATGGGCAAAGATGCCGTGGACGAGCAGCTCGTGGAGCGGCTGGTGGGCGTACATGTAGTAGTACTTGTCTCCCGACTTGACAATCATCCCTTCGCGCATGCGTTCGATGCCGTCGTTCGCTGCGTAGGGGCGGTTACGGTGGCCCTTGACGCTGTGACTCGCACTGGCCATTCCGGCTTCGAGGTTGAACGTCTTGACCTGCTCCGCTACCCCATCAACGTGACAATCGACGGCCGTCTGGTTGCCAACGGGGAACTCCACCGTGGCCCCAGTGGCGCGCGTTGCCAGCATCAACACAACCTCCTTGCGGTGAGTCTCAAGAGTAACGTCGAGGAACATGTGCTCCCATGTGACGCGGGGTAGGGTCGACGTCCTGATCCGCTCCGCGAGCGCGTCGATCGTGATCGGGGCGATGCGACCGGGTCCAAGCGTGCCACCGGTGTGCTCGCATTGGTGATCGGTTGTCATGTCGACACCGTTGCACGCCCAGACAGTGTAGACACGAGTCCCCTCGGCGTCTGCGACGCGCGTCTTGACGAAAATCATCAGCATGTCCGCGTAGCCCGTGCATCTGGAAAAGTTGGCGCGTCCTCCACCGTCACGCGGCGCCGAACGGTCGTTTGGCAACGGTGTCGTCCCGTCCTTCTTGAACGGACCGTTGGCCTTGAGCTGCACTTGCAGCCACGAGTCGTCCGTGCTTCCCACTTCCCGCGCGCCATTGTCCGCCGTGCGGAACTCACCCGTCTTTGGTAACTCGATGCCCCTTTTCGCCATCTCGGCGATCAACCAGTCGTTGGCAACGTTCTCGACTTCGAATGGCACAAACTTGTCGTCGGACGCCGCCACGGCGTTGGCCACGGCCATCTTGGCCCGCTTCCCCGCGGCGATACGGGCGTGTCCTCCCTCTCCACCATGACACGGCTTGCAACACGACTCGCCCTTGCTAAACTGACTCGTCGACAAGATCGGGTGCAGGCACGCCAATGACGTGCACGCCTTGAGGTCCAGCTCCGCGAGATCGGAATTGAGTTTTTTAAACTCCGGAACCTTTCCTAGCTGTGTGCACTTCCCCCACGCCCCCTCTTTAATCGACTTTAGACGCACCTCAAACTCGTTCTTTTGCTCCCGGGACATCTCGGTTCTTTCCGTGCTTGGGAGGGCCAAGCACGGTCACCTGCTACTGTGATGACATGAGTCCAACGCGCTCCCCTCGTACTTTTGACTTCCCGTTCCGCACCGACGGCACACTCGCCCCGACCTCGTCCGCCGCAAGGGCGATGCCCCCCGTCGGGGCGGAAGGGAAGGATGACGTGTTCTCGTCATCGCTACTTCCCGAGACGGCCCTCCCGGACTGCTTCTTCCTGGCTATGGGACAATGCACGCGCGATTGTGCATCATTGGCGCTCGGGTGCATGTCCGGTTCCGGCACGCTTTGCAACCCAACCATCTCGTTCAATTCAGCCAACAAATCCTCGTCATCGTACTTGGACGACCCATTCGCAGGAACAAGTCCCTCAAAGGCAGCCTGAATGTCCTCCGCGTCGTCTGCTAATTCTTGTGTCATTTCAACCGCTCCGTCGGCGAGCTCCACCATTCCCTTTGTCTTTCCCTTCAAAGACTTGCTCGTACTCGTGAGGGCCGTCGCCAATTCCTTCTGAAGACCCAAGTCGGAGAGCGTATCCAGCTGCCGCTCGAGGGCATCTAGAGCCACGCGCGTTGTCTCAACTTGCTTCTCCGCTCCTTTTGCTTTACGAAGCTCCCGCAGCGCGTCCTGCATGTTGCCGCATTGCTTGTCCTTCAAAGCAAGAGTCCTGTGGGTTCTTGCTCTTTCCTCAAGATCAGCAAGCCTAGCTTGTACCTTTGCCATCGCCGCCTCGATCGCCGTCGCTTCCGAGCGTTGCGCTTTCGAAACACCAAACAAACTAAGTTTCAGCTTCGAATTCGACGACGACGACGTTGTCTCTGTCGTGGGAACGCGCTGCCTCGACATCCCGGGAAAACATGTTAAGAGCCTCGGGAAACACCGCCGAGGCTGCACATCTTCCGCAAAAGAAACACGTTTTTCCGCAGCGATCTCGACTTCCTTGATTTTTGCGGTTCGTGATTTGAGCATTGACAACTTACTGTTGATGTCAACGACGGTGCTGCTCATTCGCTTCCGTTCACTATAACACACAAAAACTACACGAAATCAGAGACCTCCACCTAGCGCCCCTTTGCCGTTGACACGCCGGAGCTCTCTCAAGTTATGCGAAACGACACCCCGTGACGCGAGGTCCGACACGCCCCGCAGGGACCCCAGTACCGAACCCCAGACACGCTTTGCCCGCTCGTCGGCAACGTCGAGCACGACGGAATCGAATGCCTTTCCGAGCACGCATTCGTTGAGTGGTAAATAGACTTCATCGTCCCGAATGTCATCCACAAGTCGTCTTAACTTCGCAATGTGCCCGCTCGGCGAGCAAAATTGGAGAAACGAAGACTTGTCAATCAGACTCGCCATGACGCCCAAAGGAGAGTGGGAAGCATGGGTTAATAGTATCTGGTCGACGACGCATCCGATCGTCTCGAACGCCTCGACCGTCGCCGTCGGTCGCCCCCTGAATGTCAGGCTGAATCGATGGCCGCACGCACCGTAGTTTGATACCGTCTGTGCGTAGACTACTCTATCACACCTAACCGCTCGTGACCGGACCGGACGAAAGTTGTAGAGTTGCCTGCCATCGTCCTTGGATGTGAAAAGCTGCGTTGACGCCTCTCGATCGAAGTAAACATATGCCACTGTGTCGTCGCTCTCGAGGTCAACGTCGTCGATGTGAACGACGCTGTCGAGGAGTCCTTCCGGTGGCCTCGTATCTAGGTCGAGCGCGGCGAGCGAGATGGAGAGGCTCTCGCCATCCAAAGAACAACAGCCAGTTGTTGCCATTGGTGAACCTTCAAGGTCGATCCACTGTTTCAAGCTTTCCGGTGAAAGTTGATCCATTTTTACAGTCGTTCAATACGCTTCTTCTGTGATCGGAAAAGTTGTTATCCTCACGACACGTCGCTATGCGATGATGAGAAGGCAACCGATTCTCATACGCACCGACGACGAAACAACGACGATGCTACTTAGGAATGTTCACGAACGACTCTTTAATGTAGCGTTTGGCATACTCGTCTGCTCAAACTCGTTCAATGTGCTATTCCACGAACACATTGCAACCCTTTTCTGGGTGGTGTCACTGGTCAACATAGGACTCTTAAATGCGTCGTTCGTACCAACATTGACCAACAAGGCGCAAACGGTGGTACTCGGAGGACAGATTGGGTGCCATTTATTGTTTGCGCTTGTCATCGACGCCGAGCGGTTACGTCTGCACGCGTGTGTGTCTATCGCACTCACAGTGCGGCTCGTAGATCGCCTTTCTAGTCGACAGAGGTCGTTGCAGACCGATCTCGGGACGCGGATCGACATTCTCAACGAACGCATTCGCGATGCGGGGAGACGCTACAAAGTGGGATCCGTTTGCTTGTTGCTCTCTTTAGGGGTTGTATTCGTGTCCGTTGTTAGGGTGTCTGTGATGGACATTTTTAAGAGCGACCTCAGGGGGCAGTTGGCCAAGACGAGCCTCCAATCTCACGTGGGAATGCTTGTAGTCGTGGCGGCCATTGGAGCTTGCGATACGAGGTCAATCGTGCGAGTGCCCTTTGTGGACAACTCCAGCGGATTTGGGAAGAAGCGTGTTTTGTAAATGGAAGACTCGTGGACAGGTGCACGACAACGGGTTGATCAACACCGAGCAGCCCGCGACCCCCCCAACGGACGCTCCAACGACAAACCGTGGACAAGTACTCGACAGACATATGCATGTGTAAATCCGGTAGACATTTTGTCATGTGGTTGTCATGTGGTCGTACCTCTCCCGTCCCACATTTGGTGCTCGCTTTCCAGTGCACCACTTTTCGTCAATTCACACCTGTTGGTTATATACTAAATGAATTAAATTTTCGGACCGAAAACACTTAGTGAACCAACAGGTGTGAATTGACGAAAAGTGGTGCATTGGAAAGCGAGCACCAAATGTGGGACGGGAGAGGTACGACCACATG
>Ga0115571_1001277_pt1 | contig 17945 bp, 13 predicted proteins | sample COGITO_mtgs_1205_FD_87293 | JGI IMG/M metagenome (GOLD analysis project Ga0115571, IMG submission 87293) | Pelagic marine microbial communities from North Sea - COGITO_mtgs_120531 | ecosystem: Environmental > Aquatic > Marine > Epipelagic | place: Germany:Helgoland, sampling site Kabeltonne...
CGACGCGAGAAGCGGGCATGACCGCGGAGGACGTCATGGAGGCCATGTTACTCGTTCCTGGAGGGCAAAGAAGGCGGGAGCACAGTCGGTGAGAAGAAGGGCTTGGGGTCCTTGAAGCGTCGTTTTTCTTTCGCCTTCGGGCGCGGTGGAGGGGCGCGTGGACTCGGTTCGGGGTGGATCCGCGCGCGTGTGAGACGCGCGCCGCGTTGATAATGGCAGATCTAAGGTGCTCACCGTTTATTGGCGTCGCGTAGCGTGTACGCTGGCGTCTAGGAATGGGGCGGTGTCGCGCGATCGAAGGCTTTTGACGAGTTTGATATTCCGGAGGCGCGACCGCGCGAAAAGGCGGCTGACATATGGGTAAACAGTGAGAAGTAGAGGATCACTCGGGAGAAAAATCGCATTTGAATCTGGTCCTGGTTCTTTTGATGGCCACATTTTTTTGAGGCCACCAATCTCGTGTTGCCAGCTGTGCAAAATGGGTCCCAAATCACGTCCAGTCTATTGATTCAAAAAAGAACGCCCAGTGTAACGGTAACAAAGCCCTGGTCTGTGAACGGTGAAAAAGCCCTGGGCGAGTGGGACATGCCGAGTTTTTGGCTCGATCACGACAGCGCTTTCAGTCGCACTATTTTGTTCTCTGAATAAGTTAACACATCCATCGTCATTCAGTACATGAAGCACCTGTCGTACGGAGGCACGGAGCTGATCTTCTCCAGCGCCAACGACGGGAAACACGTGTCGTTCGCCACCTCGTCCACGTCCTGCCACACCTTGTCCACCGAAGCCGCGCACGACTCCACCCAAGGCGACGAGGTCTTCCCTTCACCCCCGTCACCCTCCACTAAATCGTCCCCGCCCAAAGCCCTGGCGTCCTCGGACACGAGCTCCGCCATCGACGTGAGATGCCGCGCGTGGAACAGCTCCGGCCAGTCCGTACCCTTCGACCTGCTCCTGTCCCCGAGGTAGGTCTTCGGGTTCGGGAAGGGCCGCGAACTTCCCTTCGGGAACGACGCGTTCGGGTCCGAGCCTGTATGAACAAAACACGCCGTCATGTCAGTCAAATTTCCCATGCGAAAATAAAAGGGTGAAACGCACCGTCGCCCCCCGGCCGAGTCTTGACGTCGTCCCAGAACGCCACCATCAGCGTGATCCGCCGCGCGTCGCGGTCGCTCGTGGACGGCGTGAACCCCGCGACGCGCGCGGGGTGGTCGCGCGGGAGCCGCGGCGCCGCACCGCGACCCGGTATCACGCCGTGGAGGTACCTACCGTCGAACACCGCGACCCTCCCTCCGACGGGCTCGACCAGCCACCCTCGCCGCGCCAGCCTCTTGGACGCCGACGTCTGGTCCGTCACCAGCGTCGGCCCGCCCACGCCCCCGGTGACGAACACGATCGCGCTGCATATCGGGTGACGAATCACCCCGCCCATACCCTCGTCGTCGCTGTCGAAATGCATCTGGTGACCGCTCCCGTGCGGCCTGCAATGCGCCCACCACTCCGCCGCGGTGGCATCCTTCGCCTTGGGAAACGCGTGGGCGGCGACGCGCCAGACGTGACGCACGACCGCGTCCATGGTGCTCTTAAGCGGGTGGGTATCGCCCGCGTCGTCGGAGTTCCACGGCGGGAGTTTGTGAGCGTAGCTGAAGAAACCGCAGCCGGGCTCGTGGTACCCGTGCTGGTGCCAAAATTTACTCTCGGCGCAAAACTGTAATGATGAACAAAACACGCCGTCATAACAATTGCCCATACAGGTACGGAAATAAAAGCGTAAATGAAAGAGAACTCACCACGCTCCGCAGGTGATGCAACGCCGGAGCCGGCATCGCTCCGTCGAACACCCGGACGTACTTCCCGTGCGTCTCCATCGCCTTCTCCCTTCTCTTTAAACTCCTCGGGACGTTCACGACGCCGTAGTTTAAATCGTACCGGAGGACATCCTCGGAGAGCCTGTACCTGTACCCCATCGACGTCAGCGCGTCAGCCGCGTCGTCGCCGCGGTAATCGCTCTGGCACAGGAGCACGCAGAGATCGTGCCGGGCGGCCCTTCGCGTGCCTTCCGTGGCGTTCTCCTGGGCGGGGTCCTCCGCGGCAGCCTCCTGGTCATAGGACCCGGCAGCCTCGGATCCGTACGCCGCGCGGAGAAGCCGCTCGGCGTCGTCGAGGTCCGCCTGGTCCTTGGCTCGAAGGCGGGTGAGCCGAGCGGCGTTGAGGAGCGACGCAGCTGGGGCCCATTCGAGCCGTCCCGTTCGCGCCCACCCCGCGCGCTCCTCGGTGAGTGCTCGCTTGTACTCGTGGAGGGCACCGCGTTCGTCACCCCGCGCGACGCGTGCATCCGCGAGCTGCAGCCGCAGCCCCGCGACGTGCCGCGCGGCGACGCGATGGAGCGCCAGCTTGAACGTCAGAAACGTGACTTGGTGTAACGCGTCGCCCGTCGCCTGCCGCCGCGCGATGTCCAGCGTCTGCTCCGCGCGCCGACGCAGCGTCCGCGTCTGGGAGGGATCGGTGAGGCCGAAGCCCCGCCATGCGTCCACGCAGGCATCGCGAAGGCTCGGGGAATCTGGCGGGAGACGCACCTCCTCGACACCCCTCTTCGCGCCCTTCTTCGCGCCGTCGGCGGTTCGCTCGGCGCGGAAATGGGGCCGCGACGCGTCGAGCGCGCCCCGCAGCCGCCGCTTCAGGTGCGCGCGCTCGCTTCGAGGGATCCATGCGCCATCGTCCCGGCGCTCCCAGCCCCCACCCAACACGTCCGACATCGACGGCGCACCTCCCGAGTGGCGGAGGTGGTTGCCACGATTGATTTACCCGCTGACTGGGACGCGACGAGCGCCGATAGCCCCGCTTCGCGTGACTGAGTTTCCGGTGTGGCGGCTAGGGCACACACTCGATCGCCTGACCGACGCACACCGCGTCGTCGTCAACTTCGGTCGTCAAGATGATCATCCCCGTGCGATGCTTCACGTGCGGCAAGGTACGTCACCGACGCGACCCCGGGATCCCTCAGCGCGCCGCCCCGACCTTCCCGCCCCGTCGCGAGGAGGGAAAATCCCCGAGGGCGGGGAAATCGGGTCCGCGTTTTCACCCTTTTGCCCTAGCGCCCCGGCGCCCCGCCCCACGCGCGGCGTCTCACCCACCCGCCGCAAGCTCGCGCCACTCCACCGCCGCCGCTGACGAGTGTACATCCCATCCACGACACGCAGGTGATCGGGAACAAGTGGGACACCTACCTGGACCTACTCCAGGCGGACTACACCGAGCGCGACGCCCTCGACGCGCTGGATCTGCACAGGTACTGCTGCCGACGCATGCTCATGTGCCACGTCGATCTCATCGAGAAACTCCTCAACTACAACACCCTGGAGCGCCAGGACTGAGTCTGGGGTCGGGGGGGGAAAGGAAGGGGGACGCGGGTCCATCGTAGTCACTAGCCAACGCGTGGTTTCAATCCATTGTAGCTCTAAATTCTAAAAACATCGTCGTCAAGCGGCGGCTCGGCGTCGGGGCGCCGCCTTCTTCGTCGTCTTCCTCTTCGTCGTCTTCCTCTTCTTCTTCCGCGTCGTCTTCCGCCTTCGCGTCGTCGTCGTTCCCCCGGACGCCCCACTCGCGCCACCGACGGAATCCTGCCGGTACCTCGCCATCGCGGCTCCACCGCTAAACTCCCGGTTACCAACCTTGTACACCCGCCGGCCGTTCTTGGTGAACCACCGGCCTTTACCCCCGCCGCTCGACCCGCCCGCACCGCCGCCACCGCCCCCGCCCCCGCCGCCGCGAGTCGCGTGTTCGAACATGTCATCGTCGTATCCCTCAAAGTCGCTCTCGTCGTCGTCGTCACCCGAGTCGATCCGTTCGCCCACGTCGTTGTACCGAGGGCGCTTGGGGGACGGTTTGCGAGGTCGAGGCGCGGTCCGCGGGGTGGGCAGGCCGCGCGCGTACGGGTCATCCGCGTCCGGATCATCCGAGTCCGTCTCCACCTCGTCCTCTGGTGAGAGGGTGAGCGGTTCATCGATATCCTCGGAGTCGGAGACGAGTGTGATGTCGCCTTCGTCGTCATTGTCGCTCTCCTCCTCGAGCGGTTTGTTCTTTTTGTCTCTCCCCCCGCCGCCGCCGCCGCTGTCGACGAGGGGCAGGGCGCCGCGCGTCGGCCCGCGTCCACCCGATGACCGCGGTGTTATCGTTGTCGCGCGGGGCATCTGCGAGGCACGCACGCGTCGACCGCCAACCGTCCCGCCGCCGTCGATGGACCTCGACGCCCGCCGCCGTCCCGAGGATGTCGAAGCGGGTCTTCTCGCCGCCGCCGGCTCGTCGGGCTCATCGTCCTCGTCGCTGTCCACCAACCTCCTCCTTCTCCCGTTCCCGCCCACCTGTTTTCCAGCGGTCCCCCGATGGCCCGGCGTGGGCGACGGCTGCGAACGCGAGGCTTTCAATCGCGTCGTTTCGATCGGGCCGGCCTCAATCGGGTCCACCCGCGCCGGCGCCGGCGTCGGCCTGCTCCGCTCGCAAATCTCGCATTTGTCCGCCTCCCGCTTGTTCAGGAACGTACAGGCTACGCACGACCAAAGGTCCGAATCGGCGGGCGATGAACGGGCATCCAACGCGGGAGACGATGGGACGTCGCCCGGGACCCGTTCGGCATCGTCCGGTGACGCATCAGCGTCGTCGGCGTCCGCGTCGTCTGTGAGGTCGAGCGGCGACGCCTGGGTGCCGAGCCCGGGTACAGGGCTGAGCGGGACCGGCGGGGTGTCGTCGACCTGTTCGACGTCCGAGTCGGGTACGGGCTCATCGTCGTCGTCGTCGTCCATCGTCGCCATCGGGGGAGGCGGGAGCGGCTCCACGGACAGCTGCGAAGCCTCCGGCTCGGGCTCGGGCTCGGGCGCCTCCTCTTCCGGCTCCGCCTCTTCCTCCGCGGGCTTTTCAACCTCGAACGTGGGTTCGACGTGCGTGATCCTCGAGATCCGCCGCCGCCGCTTCCGTCGGTGTTGCGACGCCGTCTCCGCCTGGGTGCCGGGCGGCGGCGGCGCGTTCAGATTCAGACCCGCGTTGGCCAGCTCCAGATCCGAGTCGTTCATGGAGTCGTCGTCGGTGTCGCCGTCGTCGGATTCGGGTTCGAACGTCTGCACCAGGGGCTCCGAGTCTGATTCCTCGAGCCGTCGTCGCCTTCGCGCGGCGAGCCTGCCCGCGAGGGACGCGGGCGAGGGCGAGGGTTCGGGGGATGGCTCTCGGGGGGATGCCACGGCTGGCACCTCCTCCGAGTCTGCGTCCTCATCTTCCATCGTGGCACCCTGGTGGCGTTCTTCGTCCGTGGGTAGCGACATGGACGGAGCGGGCTGGGGGAATGACGGTGGGGGCCTGCGCCAATGGCCCGTCGACCACGCGGTCTTCCAAGGGTGCCGCTTGATCATCCGCCCGTCGCCCTTCGTCGGGATCTTTTCAAATCTATGGGGCGCGCCGCTCGTGCCCGCCCCGTCGGCGTTCGGCGGCGCGCGATTCGCCTTCGTATCCGCCCCGCCGTCGCCTCCGCGTGTTTCCCCGCCTCCCGGTCCCCCGTCGTCGCCCACCGGCGCGACGTCATCGATCAGCATCCCCCTCTCCTCCTCCAAGGAAAGGGGTGCCAACTCCGGTGTGAGACTCCGAGCGCGAGTCGAGGCTCACAAAACATCCATCGTCCGCGTGACTCACCCGGTCCGGTGCCGCACAAAGCTCGGACGCGACGCGCCGGGCGGTATGCCGTTCGGCAACTCCGGAGGCGGCCGGTTCGGAGACAGGGATGGCGGCGGCCGTGGATACGGCAGAGGCGGCCGCGGAGCCATGACGATGCTCGGAAGGGACAAGGTGCGGCCCCGCCGGGGACCGGTCTCATCTTCGACACATGCTGAACTCGCCCCGCGTTAGCGATTGCAATTCCCGCGATAGGTTTTACCTCCGTCCCGAGCACCATCTGACGCTCCTCGATCTACCATATCCCGCAGAGTAAGAACCGAACGATGGCCACCGCGATGAAGCTGTCGGTCCCGAAGCCCGTGAACCTTCCCTCGATGAAGAAGGTGCGCCTCGGACCCACCGAACGTCGCCGATGATGGCGTGCCCTAACCAACTTTTCCCGTAACAAAGAATCCCGGAACGCGTCGCCCACCGCCGGAAGCCGCCCGTCTCTGACCCAACGCGCTTTCTCGCATCCCAGGAGCACGCCGGGAACGATCCGAACGCGCAGCTGGTCCCGAGTAACATCCCGGGAGGATGGAACAACAAGAAACCCGGCGACGACAAGGGACCCGCGCAAGGACCCGCGCAGACCGACGAGGCGAGGCGGGCGCTCCATCAGGCGGGAGCCTCCTGGGCGTCGGGCGCGGGCCACGCGCCACAAACCCATAACGACGCCGGAGATCAATCGCACTCACCCCCGGGAGCCGACCAAGGCCGACACATGCCGCCGGGGGCGTCGCATAACCTCCTCCTCGGAGACGAGACGGCGTCGCGCCTCCGCGGCGAACGAAGACTGGACTCGCGCGATTACCCCACCCTCGGAGACGCCGACGGACCGAACCCGAACAACGGCGCCGGCGACGACAGGGACTACAGCAGGCACCACTCGCGATGGGACGAGGACGAACGCGGGCCGGGCGGCGGCGGAGGGCACGGCCGTTACGACCGTTACGACGAGCGCCGCGGCGACGGGGACAAGTCACAAAATATTCGCCGGGGCCCGGGAGGTAATGCGACGGACCGAGACGGCTGGGGCCGCGAGCGCGGACACCACGGGGGGGGGCACGATCGCAACTCACACGCTGGAGGCCGGTTCCCGCATCCCAGGAACCCGGGTGGCGACGGAGGGCACGGCCGTTACGACCGTTACGACGAGCCCAATCCGTTCAGCGACGACGACGAGGATCACGATTACCCGCCGGTTCCGCCCAGAGGACACGACAGAGCACATGGGGGGCACCACCGTACGGCTGGGGACGATCGCAGAGGTGACCGCGGACCTGGTGGAACCCAACGGAATGATCACGGAGGTGGACACCGGGGTGAGTACCGAGGTAAAGACGGGTTCGGTGGACGCGGAGGGAGGGACGAATTCGGCATCGATCGACGGGGCTCCGGTGACAACCGCCGCTCCTTCGACTCTGACGAACGCGGCGGGGGACCCAGAGACCGCAGAGACCACGGGCGACGTACGTATGACGACCGTATCGATCACGGCGGTACCCACGGGCGACGTACGTTCGACGACATGGGCGATGACGACATACCGATCCCGGGCCGCTCGATGGATCAGTTTTCACCCCCCCGTCCCCGCCGCGGTCTCCCCGGCGGGCTGAAACCGCCCGGTTCGCCCTCTGTCGGCCCGGGATCGAAGGTTTCCGAGAAGGAAAAGGCGGCGAAAGAGGTCACGTCGAGTCGGGACGCGTTCCAGGCTGAGCTGGAGCGCGTCGCCGCGGAGCAAGAGGCGGAGCGGGCGGAACGTCGGAGGATGGAGGAGAACCCGGGTACGGCGGGATCGGGGGGCGGTGGCGACACGCCCGACGCCAAGCCCGGTCCCGGCGAGTGGGCCGCGACGGGCGGCCTGAAGGTCCTCGGCGGGGCATCCGCGCTCGTGGACCGGTCGGCGGCGGGCAAGGAAGGCGCGTCGAAGGAAGGCGCGTCGAACGCGGGGGAGTCGGGCGCCGGATGGAAGGGTTGGGGTGGCGACGGCGGCGACGACGACGAGCGCGACTCAGACGGCGACACGGACGGCGACGCTGACGGCGACATCGCGGGTCCCTCACTTACCGGCGCGGGTATCCCCGGCGACCTGAACGCCCGTAAGAAGCGCGGCGGTCGGCGGGTCCGTGAGGCGGAGGAGCGACGCGCCGCCAGAGCAGCCGCGGGGAACGCTGCAATTCCCGAGGGTGGCGCGGAGGTCGCCGCCGTCGCCTACCACGGCGGCGCGTTGGCCGGCGTCGCGTTCGGCGGGGCGATCGCGGAGATTCAGAGGTCCGCGTCCACCGACATGCTCGGCCACAAACAGCGGTCCGCGGGGACCATCCCGGGCCCGAGACTGGCGGGGCTCCCCGGTAACGCCACCGACCCGGCGGTCGCTTTACCCGCCGACCTCGGCGGCGTCCTCGGCGGTGGCTACGCCGCTCAGGCGGCGCAGGCGCAGGCGACGTGGGCGCACTCGCAGGCTGTTGCGTACGCCGCGCAGCAGCAGAACAACATGTATCAGCATGCGGAGCAGTTGACACGGACGTACGGGCAGCAGGCACAATACGCGGGAGCTTACGGTGGCTACGGAGCCGGCTACCCCGGTTCGGTCCCGGTGGCCGCTCCGTCCCCGTACGGTGTCCAGCCCGGGGGGTACCCGACCGCGGGGCTCGGCATGGGCTACGGCGGAGGTATGTGGTCCACGGGGAGCGGCGGTGGCGGGCAACAAGCCCCCGGCGGTGTTGGATACGGCCAAGGGGCGGACGCGTCGGCTGTCGCCGCCGCGGCGGCGGCGGCGACTGCGGCGCTTCGCGCGCTGGACACCGGGGGCGGCGGGGGCAGGGTCACGCGCGCCCCCCCGCGCATGCCGCCTCGAGGGGTACCCGGTCCTAACCCGTACGCGTCCGGGATGGGCTCGACGCAGCCGCCGGTTCCCCCGGGGCTGCCCCCGGGTGCCCCGAGGGGGGTCGGGGTCCCGGCTCCCGCGCCGCCGCCGGGATCGCCGCCGCCCATCAGCGACGTCAACGCCGACGATGAGGGACCGATGGACGGTGTTGGGTCGCGCGCGAGGGGGGTGCGCGGTGGTAGGCGGGGTAGGAGCGGACGGGGCGGCGGGCGCGACAGCCCGGGGCACGCGTGATACGAGGAGTTCGTTCCGTCGTCGGCTCCGGTTGGTCGGCTCAGTGATTAATCAGCCGATTGGATTATTCAATCGATAACAACGAAAGGGAAAACATCTCAATAATCTCACTCACCACCCGCTAACTACGTCACCTAACACTACTCACTTCTTCACCGCGTCCCGTCGCCGCCGCCGCAGCCGACTACTCGACCGGCGCAGTTCATTGGGCACGACCCCCGCCAACCCGCGAGCTTCCGACTCGCCCTCGGTCAGCCACGCCTCCTGGTATGCCCCTTTGTACTGCCACATCTCGCCACTCGTGCCGTGCGAACCACCGACCTGGATCTGCGCCAAATCAACCATCTGCAGCCACTGGTCCTTTATACCCTCCGCCGCACGCAGCTGCCACAGCCTGTCCCCTTTGGGGAGGCTCGGCGGCGGCGCTCGGGTGTCACAAAATGGAGAGCACCTGTAAACAAAACACACGTGTCAGTCTAGTTGCCCATACGGTAATTAGAATAAACGGACGCACCGCGGCACCGCCTGCAACTTGGTGTACAGGAAGAGCGGGAACGGCGGAACACCGGGGAGCGGCGGGAACGGCGCGGGCGGGAGCGTCGGGTACCACGGCGGGGGCGGGGACACATCGGAGTGCCACACCCCGCGCGGGTCCGCCAGAGCCGTGACGGTTGACGGCGGCGCGGTCGCCCGCGGCGGCGGCGGGGGCGGGTCGCTCGACGAGGCCGCAAACGGGGGAGAGTAAGTAAACGGCGGTGGACGCGTGAACGGGGGAAGGAAGCGCGGAGGAGGTGGGGGCGGCGGTGGTGACGGCGGCGGGGGTGACGGCGGCGGGGGACGGATGACCGGCGGGGGTTGGCCCGGGGGCCTGGGCGTGGACGGCATCGCCGGAGGTAACTCTGGTGACCCCGGTACCCCCGGCGCCGGTGGGGGCGTCGTCACCTCGCCCACCGGGGCGGACGGCGGCGGTGTTCCGTCCCCCACGCTCCCACCACCCTCGTCCTTCTGCGCCTGGCACACCCCGACGTCCTCGAAGTCACCGCAGCAGTCGCCCACCGCGCGGCAGTCTCGATCGCAGCAGCACGAGGAGGTACACAGCCCGCACACCCCCGCGCAGCTCCCCGGATCGTCCCGTAGCGTGGCCTGCCGTGTGAGCGCCTGCCACGCGGGGTTCGACGCGACGCGTTCGGACCGAGCGACGCCCTCATCCAGCCGCCGCCGCCGACGCTCACCCACGAGCGGCGCGTGGCCTGCCTCCCCGTCCCACCCGTCCCACCCGTCCTCTTTTCGCGCGATCGCTCCATCGGAGACCGGTGCGTTTTCGCTACCGTCCCCGCCGACGCGCGCGCGTCCCGGTCCGTTCCCGCCGACGCCACCGCGCGCGACGGACCACGCGCACGACAACACGGTCAGTATGACGACAGCGGCGACGCCGACCAGACGCCGCCGCGTCCGCCCGCCCCCCATCCGCGCGCATGGGAGCAATGCCGCGTTCAATGCCAAAAGTGCCAAAACGCCTCGAAAAATGCGCTCGCCTATGCGATTCAGTCTGACGGTGAACAAACACCCAAGTAAGCAGGTGCCACTGGGGCACGTCCTGATAGGATCAACGGAAATGGGGGCTCCAGATCTGCGATAGGGTTACGCGACCGTCTCAGGCGCAGGGAGGTGATAAGGTTCCAAACTGAAGGAGAGGGCCGCATTCGGATCGAGGTTTGGTGTCATTGGCTGAACCCAAGAAATTGCACCCGACAGCCAATCATATCGGCGAAAAGTATGAATTGTGGACGTAGGAGAGGGCTTGCTTTGGTGAAATTTCGATGTTAATTCGCCAACCGAGGTGATGCGCCCCCCGTCGGGCCGAACGGCGTGTACTTTTTGGGTTTATAGACCGGCCCCGTGTGTGAACCGTGACTCGGCAGGGGTGAAATAGCTGTAGGAGTAGGGCCCCGACCCGGTTTTGAATGAAGCAGCGGACTCCGTCCGCGGCAGTACCGCACACGCGACGACCGCGCGCATCCCTCGTGTAAGGTCGCGAAGAAGCGACGACAGACGTTGTCGTCCGCCGTTGGCATCGCATCGGTGAGTCATGACCCACACGTCGCCCCGCGGCCGCCGTCGGATTGCCCGATTGGCCGGCAAATTTATTTCTTTTCCCAGAAGAGGCTCGGGGGGGATGATTGGGCGGCTTCAACGGGCAGACGCGTCGGGATCGAGGGGCGACGATTTCGTTCGCGCCGATCGTCGGGAACGCCGAGCGGCGATGACATCCGGCCCCGCATCGCGTGGAATCGCGCGATCGGGCCGCGTCGCGCCCCCGCCCACGCACCGCGCGAGGGTCCGTCGTCTCGAGGGATGAGTCGAACACGGGGGAGGGTAATTTCCGCCCTTTGGCGGGACCCCCGTCCCCCGACGGTTCCCCACGACGGATGTCCCGTTCCCCGCGGATCGACCCGAGGGTTAAACCCGTTTACCAGCCGTGGCATCCTCCGAAACGCCCGCTAGAGTCGCGTCTCGCGCATCCACCGACGTTCATCCACTGACCCCGTCTTTCTATCCATCATTCATTCATCCCTTTAGGTGAATTCGATCTGCGGCTCTCGACCCACACGTGAAGTGAAGTGAACTCACGGACCCGCGCGAAAGAGACTCGATAAAACAAAAGACGTCAGCATGCAGCAAGGACAGGGCCAGGGCGGCCAGGGCGGTCCCCCCGGCGGCCACGTGCAGGCACCCGCGGGCATGTCCATGATCTACGGGCAGCCCTACGGTCAGCAGTTTTCGCAAGCCGCGCCCCACCCCGGCGACCCCAACGCGCAGCAGCAGTGGCAGCAGCAGGCGAGGGCGGCGCAGCTGCAGCAGGCGCAGATCCAGGCGTACCACATGCAGTCGCATCACGTCAACCAGCAGCACCAGCAGCAGCTCCGCATGTTCTGGCAGCAGCAGATGCAGGAGATTGAGAGCGGCGGCGACTTCAAGAACCACCAGCTCCCGCTGGCGAGGATCAAGAAGATCATGAAGTCCGACGAGGACGTCCGGATGATATCGTCGGAGGCGCCGGTGCTGTTCGCCAAGGCGTGCGAGATGTTCATCCTGGAGCTCACACTCCGTTCGTGGATCCACAGCGAGGAGAACAAGAGGCGGACGCTCCAGCGCAACGACATCGCCGCCGCCATCACCAAGACGGACATCTTCGACTTTCTCGTCGACATCGTCCCGCGTGATGACTTCAAGGAGGACGGCATGAACGTTCCACGGGCGCCCCCCGCGGCCGTGGCGCTGGGTGCGCCCGGCGGAGGTGACGGCCAGGGCGGCGCGGGCCAAGCGGGGGCGGTGCCGGCTGTGCCGTACAACCCGGGGATGTATTACATGCAGCCGCCGCCGGGGACCATGGCGGGCGGGCAGTGGCCGCCGCAGATGTCGCAGGACCCGTACCAGAACCAGATGCCTCCCAAGCAATGATTCGTGAGTATGAACCACTTGAGATGAATCACGGATAGTACAAAACACACGAACGGGAGGACGGCATTGCCCTAATACGTCGATAGCGGATTTGGAAAACAACATTTTAGCACTTCTACACTCAGAGCTTGTCCATCGCCTCCACCAGCACCCCCGAGCCCTCGCTGTCGGCTAGGGATTCATCCTTTGGAGCCGGCGAGTCCGCGCGAACGGAATCACCGTCGCTCTCCGACGCGTCCGCGCCCCCACTCTTCCCGGGCGATGAGTCCCCTCGGCCCCCGCCCCTTCCTCCCGTTTTCCAATCTTTCCTGTTCTTGATCCACTCAGCCTTCTTCTCCTTCTCCTTCTCCTTCCGCTCCCGTTCCTTCTCGCCCTCCTCGCCCTGGATCTCCTCGATGTCCCCGGCGATGAGATCCGCCGCCATGTCCAGCATCTCATCCGTGATTTTAAACCCCATCGCCTCCATCTCGTCCCTGCTAGGATCATCGATGGGGAAAAAGTCGCCATCCTCCACCTCGATCCCTCGCGCCTTCATCTCCTGCCGCGCCCTGAACGACGCCTCCGCCATCGCCAGCCTCCACCCGCACATGCGAAAGTACGTGCGCCAGAACCGCGACTCCGGCCACAGCGTCTTGTCCTCGCCCTCTTTGTCCAGCAGGCGGTGCGACGGGTCCCGCGTGAGCGCGAATCGCAGCGTGGCGAGTTCGGGTACGACCGCCATGCACGCCTCGGTGTGGTCCCGTTGAAACTCATCCATCGTCCACGTCTCGTCCATCCCTACATCGTCGTCCTCGACGGGGTAATCCAGGAAGGATCGTTCGGTGAGGTCTCGAACGAAGCACTCGAAGTCGACGTTGACGCCGTAGAGTTCGGTGTCGACGTCCGCGGTGGTGTCGATTCGGGCGCGTCGCTCGGCTTCCTCCTTCTTGAGCAGGATGAGCCGCTCGCCGCGGTTAGCCTCCGTGATGGTGTTGGCGCGAAGTTCCGCGAACGTGAAGCTCGCGTCGCTCTGCAGCATGGCGAACTGCTGCGATACGTAAGAGGCTGTCTCGGACGAGGCGATCTCGGCGGTGGTTTCCTCCACCGCCTTGGCCGCCGCGACCGCCGTCTCCTCAGCCTTCGCCGCGATGTCCGCGGCGGTCTCCTGCACCGCGGTCCACAACTTGCCGAGGTCCATGGTGGTCGCGTGAGATCGTGTACGCGTGAATCCTACGCTCCTCCCACAGGGGCTCCCCCGACGCAATGAAGAGGGTGGATCTTCTGGAGGTGACCACGAAAGCGCGAACCCGACCGTGTCGAACCTCGGGCGCGTGGAAAACACGTGCCGCCGCGGTTCGTGAACCCAGAAAATGCCGTCGATGTTTCATTTCCACTTTTTGCAGACTGTTCACGCGTTGACATTTCGAAACGTCGGTCCTGCTACTCATGATTGGTCACGGTCGAAATAGAGGCTGAGATAACTCTTGGTCAGTTCGAGGCTTTGCAACGGTCCGTGGCCCCTTGGTTCGACCGCGGCGGGTGACTGTTCGGCACACTGCGAGCTCCGCACACGTCGGTTCACGCCCGAACCCACGCCATGGCCGCCGCCATGACCGTCACCAGGTGCGCGCGCGATACGCACACCCCCCGGCACGGCGCGGGCGCCCGGGGCCCCAGCCGGCCCCACCCTAAAATTTCTTTTTATCCAGTGCGGCCTTGTGACAGATCGCGGAAGGGGCGGGTCCCTCCGGCGCCCCTCTTCGCGCGTCCCATCCGTGAACCCCGTCCACTGACCGCTCGACAACCCTTCATCGATCAACCGCAGGGTTATCACCCTCGCCTCCGCCAAGCCCGCGGGTACGGCTCGCCGCGCCGCGCGCGCTGCTCGCGGCGCCTCCATCGCCCTTCGCAGCGTCCCCGAGGAAATCTCCCCCAACGCCTCCGTCTCGCTGTCCTGCTCCATCGACGACCCCGCGTCATGCTCCCTCGCGGACCTCGAGATGATGTACATCGACTCGCTCTGGAACTACTACAACGGCGGCGACTTCACCCTCACCGACGAGCAGTACGATCGCCTGCGGGACGAGCTCAACTGGCAAGGATCGGGCTTCCCGACCCTCCGCAGGTACGAGGTACAGTTCGTGGAGGCTGCCATCTCGTACGCGCGCGGCGAAGCCAAGGTCACCGACCAGGAGTACGAAGAGCTCAAGCGCAAGGTACGGGCCGCCGGCAAGCGCGACGACGTCACCGCGCTCCTCCTCTACACCAAAGGACAGCAGCTCCTCGAACCCGCGCAGTTTGAGCAGCTCCGAGACGAAATGGCCAAGCTCTCCATCGACGTCGGACTCCGAGGCGCCACGTGCACCCTCTCCAACACATCCACCGACCTCATCGCGGACTCTGGCACGGTGACCAAGATGTACACCGCGCTCGCCATCGTGCCCTCGCTCATCGGCATCGTCCCGTACCTCGGAGCGTCCATCTTCGGCGTGGACGTGCCCCCAGCCGCGGGGCTCGGGTTTGCCGCTACCAGCGCGCTGGGCTTGACCTCCATGATTGTCAACTACACCAACCTGCAGAACGCGACCGTCGTGACTGGCCAGTGCCCTTGCTGCGAGGAGCCCATCAAGCAGTTCTTCGGCGGCGAGGAGCCCGCGACGAGCATGGACTACAAGTGCCCGGTGTGCGGCACCCAGTCCAAGCTGGACCGCGTCGAGATGAAGATCAAAGAGTCGGGTGGATTATCGGCGAATTAATTAAACTTTACGCGGCGTCTAGTGACGAGTAAGGGTGAACAAAGGGTTGTGAGAGCCTTATGATGAATATTTGTTTCCGGGTGACGGCGGTGCCCGGTGGTTTGTTTCTCCGGAAGGGAGGGGTTGAGCGGGCGGGCGGGGTGCCCGCGTGTGCTTAGAAGGGTTTAGAGTTGCTAATTAATAAAACTGAGCCCAGCGTCGAAAAGAATTTAGTTTGTTCACTTCTCCTCGCCGACGGGGACCTCCTGTACCGGCGTGAGGCTCCCTTTCACCCCCGCACCGCCTCGGCTCTTTTCCGCAGCCTCCTCCCGCAGCGCCCTCGCCTCCCGGATGGCGCCGCGTAAAGTCTCGTGCAGTCCCCGCGCCCTGACGGGCAGGTGCTCCAACCTGGAGTGAAGCCTCGCTTCCTCCTCCGGCGCCAGCCCGGGTGACCCGTCCACCCTGCGCAGGAACGCGACGGGGTTCGACGGCGACATAGAGTGCGGCGACTTGAGCGAGGAGCTCAGCGGCGAGGCGAGGAGCCCCAGCTTCTTCGGGGACATCTTCGGCGTTCCGAGTCCCTTCCGGGGCGATCGAGTTCGGGCCGCCTCGCGCTCAATCTCTTCGGCCCACTCCTGCAGCGCCTCAGCCGCGGCGATGATGCCGCGCTCGCCAACCTCCGCCGCCGCGCGCCATGACGCAGCCTCGCCCGTCGCCGCCGTCGCCGCAGCCTCCGCGCTTCGTGTCTCCATCTCCTTGGCGGCTCCGATGTTCGCGGCGCGTCGCTCTGACAACGTCGCGCGGTCCCGCGCCCGATCCAACTCCTCCTCCATCGCCTTCCGTTCGGCGCTTTCGACGCTCGCCGCGCGTTCGAACTCCTCCGCGCGCTGCTCCGCCTGGATGCACCGCTCGCGCAGCGCTTCGGCGGCGTCACCGAGTTCGGCGTTCTTGTGCTCGACGCCCGCGGCGGCGGCGGCGGCGTCCTCCGCGGCGGCCGCCAAATCGTCGCAGGTCCCGGCGAGCTCGTCCAGCCGCTGTCGCTGCGACCTGATCACGGCGATGCGCCACGTGGACATGCACTTGTGCAACGTCGCGAGCTTACGCGCGTTGCGAAGCGCGGGGGATGACGCGGCGAGTACCGCGTCGGCGTAGTCCCCGAGGTTCTTCTTGTGCGTTAATCGCTCAGCCTCGATTCGAGCCGCGTTTTCTTCCTCCTCGATTTGCTTCCTCGCCTCGTCCTCCGCGCGTTCAAATTCAGCCCTCGCGTCCGCTTCCTCCCGCGTCAGCCGTTGGACCTTGTGAACCTCCGCGTTGGCGCGCCACTGACGCAGCGCTCTGCGACGGTTAAGGCACGAACCAACCGCGCTGACCAACGCGCCGAGCCGCCACGCCCTCAACGCCGCCACCGCATTCTTCCTGTACCACCTCGCCAGGATCAAACGCGCACGTACCTGCGTCTTCGCCCGCACGGACCAGGTCATCAATGCGTACGCACCAGCCCTGCGGAAGCACGTGAGACGCAAGGCACGGCCGTGTTTGGCCACCTTGGCGTGTTCGAGCCAACGGCGGAGGCTACGCTTGGCGGCGTACGCGGAAAACATCGCGTCGGCGTTGACCCTCCGTTCCTCAGTCAACAGGTGCGCCGTGAGGGACCCGCGTACGTCGTCGAGCTCAGCCCGGGTCGCGGCGAGCGTCCTGTCCAAAGCCGCGGCGTGTTCGGAGCTCTGGCCAGCCTTGCGGCGGAGAACTTCCTCGGACCTGTTTCGATTTTCATCCGCGAGGCGTCGCTCTGTAATTCGTTCCCCTCGTTCGCGTTCGAGCGTCTCCGCCAGTGACCTGGCGAGTTCCTTCGCCTCCTGTAACTCGTTCGTGACCCGCGCCAAAACACCCGCGTGCTCGCGTGCCGATCGCTCGGCGCGCCGCTCCGACTTTTCCGTACACTGCTCCGCGTCCTCGCACCGCCGTCGAAGCTCGTCGTTGATGGACAAAATCTCGTGCTCGGCGCCTAGTTGAGACTCGAGCGCCTCTCGCAACGCGTCCACCTCGTTCGACAGCATCTCGTACACTTTCGCTCTATCACTGTCATCGGATGGATGATACGTACGTGATGAACGGGTCGTTTTTGATGAAGCGCGTTCCCGTTCCCCGTGTGACCGGGCGGGTGAGACGGACCGAGAGACCCGGCGGGACGGCCCGGCTCTATTAGGCCCGGACGGCACTCCCGCCCTCGCCGCCGCTCTCATGGCGTCTTCGCCCACGCGCTTCGCGGCGGCGCGCCTCCGCCTGGCCTCCTCGCTCGCGGTTCCCGGCCCGTGTCCCCACGGAAGCTTGGTGGAGTATCCACCGCCGCGGGAAGGCATCGTATCGGTCACGTTGACGCGGGGGGGCGCGTGAGTCGACGCGTTCCCGTCGCGGTCGATGCGGACGTCAAAGCCGCGTGCCCAATCGTGAGGCGCGTACGTCGCGTCGTCTTCATCGTCTGTGTCCTCACGTGTGTCATGGCGTTCCCTCGGTGGGTTCCCTACCCGCGAGGCGGGTTCCCTCGGCGCGCGTGATCTCGGCGTGGGCGGGCGGACGATACCGTCGGCGTCCGTCTCGTCATCCGCCTCGTCCGACTCCGCGTTCACCTTCGTCCCGGACCCGAACCGCGACTCAGCCCGGAGAACCTTCCCGAACCTCACCTGGTCCCTCACCACACCGTCGTCGATGATGTCAGCCACCGCAGCCTCCCTATCCGACCGCATCTCCGCCTCCCTCGCGCGCGCAGCCTCGAACCCCCACCGCAACGCAGCTCCGAACGGGTCGTCGTCGCCGCCGCGCCGAAGTTCGCGCCGAGCCGCTCGAGCGTCGTCCAAAAAGGCTAAAAGCGCGGCGGTGTCCCTCTGCTCCCGTCGCATCACGGCCGCGTAGGAGGCTTCCCACACGGCAGGCTCGTCAGCTGAGGTCTC